>VFSW01004582.1_pt1 | contig 20587 bp, 13 predicted proteins | sample 5358111 | NCBI WGS metagenome assembly VFSW01 (sample SAMN11554181, study PRJNA540505) | mine drainage metagenome | isolation source: sediment from site ElyBrook_90M | place: USA: Ely Copper Mine, Vershire, VT | collected 2017
GCAGCGTCCCCGCCGCGACGTGCGCCGAGTACTCGCCCAGCGAGTGTCCCGCCGCGAAGCTCGCCTTAATCCCCAGCGGCCCCAGCGCCTCGTTCAACACCCGCGCCGCCGCCGTCGATACCGTCAGGATCGCCGGCTGCGTGTGCTCCGTCAGCCGCAGCGTCTCCTCCGGCCCCTCGAAAATCACCTGTGACAGCGCAAACCCCAGCGCCTCGTCCGCCTCCTCGAAGACCGCCCGCGCCGCGGTAAAGTTGTCGTACAGGTCGCGCCCCATGCCCACAGACTGCGAGCCTTGGCCGGGAAATAGAAATGCAACTGCGGAGTGTTGGCTCATCCGAACCATCTTAACCCATCCGCAACTTCGATCCCACGCAACTCCCGGCAGCGTGGCCCTCCTGCATCCTGTCCAGTCTGGCCGCGCCACCCCGCACCCGCTACCGTCCCACGGTCCTTGCGGCTTCGGCGGGCAGCGGCTTGTCCGCCATGGAGAGTAGCAGGCTCACCTGCCACAGCTCGGTCTCCGACAGCGACCTGCCGTAGGCGGGCATTCCCGTCAGGCGGATTCCGTTCTTCACCTTCCAGTAGGTCGCGCCGACCGGGTTGTCGCTCACGCCAACCGCGCCGCTGCGATGCCTGATCCAGAGCTGCGGCGCGCGCGGGAACATCGTCCTGCCCATTGCGGAAGGCGCATCCGCCGTTCCGTGGCAGCTCTCGCACTTGTCCTCGTAGATGCCCGCGCCCGCGTTCAGGTTCTCGTTCGTGGCCGCGATGGGCGAGGCCGCGGGCATCTCGCGTGCAATGCGGGCGCGCAGCGGGATATGGACGATCTTGTCCTCCAGCGGGAACGGCCTGTCCCCAGTGGCAACCGGAGGATGGCCAAACGCAAGATAGACGCAAACGGCGAGCGGTAGCAGCACAAGCCCCGCAACAAAGCTAAACAGAGCGATCCAGATCGGCTTCATAAGTAGTAAAATTATAGAGGACGGTTCCAGTGCCGGGTTGGTGGGTGTGACGCCAGTCACACCTCTTGCCGCGAAGCAGCGCCCCAAACGAATTTCCTGCTAGACTTTATCCATGCGCGGTTTGGCCCCAATCAAGATTCTCGCGGCTGTTGTGGTGGTCCTGGCGACGGTGGGCTGGCTGGCCTATACCGGCGTGCGAGACACCAAGAGCTACTACTGCACCATCTCTGAGTTGAACGCGATGGGCAAGAAGGCGTACACGCGCAACCTGCGTGTCGCCGGCAACGTGCAGCCGGGCAGCATCCAGCGGGACGGCACAAACGCGCGCTTCGTCCTGATCGAGCAGGGCCACACCCTGCAGGTCAACTATCAAGGCTCCGAGCCGCCGCCCGACACCTTCAAGGACGACGCGCAGGCGCTGGCCGTCGGCACCTATGGCCGCGACGGCGTCTTCCACGCCACGCAGTTGCAGGCCAAGTGCGCCTCCAAGTACGCTCCGGCGCAGCCCGGTGCCGCTCCGGCGGGCAACACCGCAATGCTCGCTCCGGCGAAGTGAGACCGCCCTGCGCACTATACTCGGAGAGATGATCGAACCTGCGCATGAGGCTGAACCGGTCCAGCCGGTGGCGGCACGCCTGCAAGCCGTCTCCAAGCTCTACGGCAGTTTTGCCGCCCTGCGCAAGCTGACCGTCGAGTTTTCGGCAGGCAGCTCCACGGTGGTCCTGGGCGACAACGGCGCGGGTAAATCCACGCTGCTCCGGCTGCTGGCCGGGCTGATCGAGCCCACCCGCGGCACGGTGCAGGTCTTCGGCGACACTCCGCACAGGCAACGGCGCCGTATCGCCTACATGAGCCACGAGCCGATGCTCTACGACGAGCTCTCGGCGATGGAGAACCTGCTCTACTTCGCCCGCCTGCAACGCACCGAAGGCTGCGTCTGCAGTTGCACCGCATCGCCGGAGAAGTCTCTGCGCGCGGTCGGCCTCGACCCCGCGCTTCCCCGTCCAGTCGGCCAGTACTCGCAGGGCATGAGGCAGCGCGCATCGCTGGCGCGCGTACTGCAGACCGACCCCGAGCTGCTCCTGCTCGACGAGCCATTCTCCAACCTCGACGTGGATTCGGCAAAGCGCATGGTCGAGCTGCTGATGCAGTTCCGCACCTGCCCGGTGCAATCTCGCGTCGCTCCGGACCAATCGCGGAAGTGCGCGCGCGGCCGCACCATTATCCTCACCACGCACCAGGCGCACCTCGCCGTACCGCTGGCCGGGACGACCCTGACCATGCGCTCCGGGACGGTCGTCGCCGTGGCCGGACAGGGCGCCTCCGCGGCCAGCGTAGAGGCATCCAGATGAGCCGCCTCCTGAGCGATCTGCGCGCCGAACTGAGAGGAGCCCGCAGCTACTTCGGCAACGTCCTCTGCCATCTCCAGAAAGACCTGCGGCTGGAGTGGCGATCGCGCGACTCCGTGGTCGGAATGCTCTTCTTCACCCTGCTGGTGGTGGTCGTCTTCTCGCTGGCGTTCGATCCCACGGCCGCCATCTCGCGCCAGATCGCCGGCGGCATCCTGTGGGTAGCGCTGCTCTTCGCATCGTTCACCGCGCTCAACCAGTCGTGGACGCGCGAGCAGCGCAACCGGGTGCTGGAGGCGCAGCGCATGTCGCCCGCGCCGGCCTCGGCCCTCTTCCTCGGCAAGGCACTGGCCAACATGCTCTTTGTCACCTTCGTCGAACTGGTGCTGGCGCCCTTCTTCGTCGTCTTCTACAACCTGCACGCGCTCGGTCAGGGCTGGATGCTGGCGGTTGTAATGCCACTGGGCACCTGGGCGCTGGTCTGCAACGGCACATTCTTCGCCGCCATGGGCCTGCGCACACGCAACCGCGAGCTGATGCTGCCGCTGATTATGGTCCCCATCTCGATCCCCGCTCTGCTGGGGATGATGCTGGCGACGACCGCGATCCTCACCGGCGAGAACGATCCGGCCCTCTGGATTCGGCTGCTGCTGGCCTACAACATTGCCTTGACCAAGGTCTGCCTGCTGCTCTTCGATACAGTGCTCGGCGCAGAGTAAGTGGGTCGATGCGGCACTCCCGTACTTTTTGGTAGACTGGGACCATGGTAAGGCGCTCCTGCATCTTCAGCGCGGTTGGCTTCGTCTGGGTCGTCCTGACGTTGGCGGCAATTGTGTACGCCACGCGGCTGGGACTCTTCCTCGCACCCACCGATGCGCTGCAAGGCAATGTCTTCCGCATCATCTACTACCATGTGCCGCATTCGATGCTGAGCATGATCTTCCCGTATGTAAACCTGGTGGCGTCGCTCTTCTATCTTTACTGGCGGCAGCGCGATCCGCTGCGTGCGCTGACCGCAGACGCGGTGGCGGTCGCTTCCGCGGAAGTCACGGTGGTTTACGCCAGCATCTGCCTGTGGACGGGGATGCTGTGGGGACGCGCGACGTGGGGGATCTGGTGGACGTGGGACCCGCGCCTCACCAGCATGTTGCTTCTCTGGCTGCTCTATGTCAGCTACCTGATGCTGCGCAAGATGTCGTCCACAGGGCAGACCGGCACGCTGGCTGCGGTGCTTTCGGTCTTCGCGGGCATCGATGTTCCGATCGTGTATATGTCCATCCGATGGTGGAGAACACAGCATCCCGCGCCGATCTTCTTTTCCGGGGACCCGGATGCAAAGATGGATCCGTCGATGCTTCCGGCCTTCCTGTGGAACTTGGCGGCTTGGGCCATGTGGGGCATCCTTATCCTGGTGCTGCGCTACGCGCTGGAACGCCGCCGTCAGGCATCGGAGCAGGCCGCGGCGCTAAAAACAATCGAAGCATCCCTGGAGATCGCACAATGAAGCTCAGTTGGCTCTTCGGCAGCAGCATGGAAGCGCGGCATCTGCTCTATGTGTACCTTTCGGTGTGGCTGATCCAGGGAGGATACGCCGGATGGGTCGCATGGCAGTGGCTGCGCACGGGAAAAATCCTGCAGCCGGACCTCTCGCTCGACGCGAAGTCGGACGAGGAATACTAGTGTGGTGTCCCGGCAATCCGTGACACAATCATTGCGTTTTGTTTTGCATTGTCATTCTGACCCTCGAACGCAGTGAGGGGGAAGAATCCCCGCGTTTTTCCCGGCAGCGCGAGAATCTGCACCCTTGCGAGAATACCCTGAAAAAAAGCAACGACGCCGTGAATCTGTTCCGGCCTCGTTGCCCAAGGGTTGTTGCATCGATGCGTGGGTTCCGGCCTGTGATGGAACCCCGCTTCCTTGTAGAAGACAGTCGTGGCCGATAAAAAGTTTCACGCCGGAGTATTCCAGCAATTGCGGGACTGTGTTGCGGGTGCGTTTCCCTCTACGCCATCTCGCGCAATGCGATAGACTCGCAGGGATGCAGACGATCAACGGAATTTGCTACGCCGCTATCGGCCGCGTGTGTTCTGCGGCCCACTCACCGGCAGAGCGCGGCAGGCGCAGGGGCAGCGGGAGCGCTCTGGCATCTGCCGTTGTGCTCGCGCTGCTGTTGGTTGGCGGCTGTAGCCGTTGGCGCTTCCCAGAGGCGCACCCAGGCTACCGCGAGTTCGCCTACATCTCCAACGGGGGCTCGAACACCGTCTCGGTACTCGACCTCGTCTACCTGCGTCAGGACCGCACCCTGCAGGTGGGCATCCAGCCAACCGGCATCGCCGCAAACCCGAAGCGCGACGAGGTCTATGTCGTCAACACGGGCACGCCCGCGGGCAACGGGTCGGTCTCGGTGATCGACACCAACGCCAACCGTGTGGTCGCTACCATCCTGGTACACAAGCTGCCGTACTTCATCGACGTGGACGCCGCGGGAGAGCGCGCGTATGTCGCCAACAGCGGGTCCAACTCGGTCTCCGTGATCGACCTGCCGCGGAGGCGCGTGATCGGCGAAGTGGGTGCCGGTGAGCAGCCCGGCGTGGCGCGCATCTCACCCGATATGCGCTCGCTGGTAGTCACCAACCGCGGCAGCGGCAGCGTCTCCATCTTCGCCGTGCCCCCCTACACAGCCGAAGCCAGACCGATGCTCCCTGGCCTTGCGGTCAGGCCGAAGCCCGCCGCAGACGCTCCCTTGCCGCGTCTGCGCGCTACCTTCTCCGGTTGCCTGGGCGCAACCGATGCAGTGGTCCTGCCCGAATCATCGAAGGCATTTATCGCCTGCTCCGGCGGACACCAGGTGATGGCCGTCTCGCTCGCCGCGGCACCGGAGTCGTGGGCGGCAAAACAAAATCCTTCCCTGCTCGCCGACCACCTGCTGGCGCTGCTGGATGTGGGCCAGACGCCGGTGCAACTTGCGCTGAAGCCCGACGGCGGCGAGATATTCTGCTCCAACTTCGGCTCCGACTCCGTCTCCGAGATCGAGACCCAGACCAACGAGGTTGGCGCGACGTACACCATCGGCAGCAACCCGGTCTACGCCGTCGTCAGCACGGACAACAGCACGCTGTGGGTCGCCGACTTCGGCGGCGACTCGATCAGCCTGTGGAGCATCGACGATGGACAGATGGCAGGCAGCGTGCGCACTGGCCATGCGCCGGATGCGATGGCCTTCTCCGCCGATGAGCACCTGCTGCTGGCCGTCGACGCGCGCTCCGGCGACGTCACAGTGGTCCGCACCGCGGACAAGAACGGCCCCGCGCTCTTCACCATCCTGCCCGCAGGCAACTCCCCCAACGCCATCGCGGTCAAATCCATGCAAGCCAAACTCTGAGGCAGACATATTTCAATCGGTGAAGAACAGCCGGAGGGCGAATGTTTGCAATCCCTGCTGCGCTTGCTAAGGTAGGCGTATGCCAATTAATTCCGACAAGCCTCACTTATGGAATGCGGATACCCGAGCGTCGGTCGACCAGTTCAATCAATGGTTTGTACTCTTCGCCCCAAAGGCATACCGCGACACTCGCAGTAAATCCATTCATGATGTCGAGCGGGGACTCACCCTCACTAAAAATCTCTCCAAGATCGGCCCGGCCGCTATCAAAACGAATCCGGGCATATTGCAAATGCTGCGCATGGTGACGTGCCCTCCACTCGCACGGGATCGCCTCATTGGCCTGGCCGACACCAGCAAGAATCTCGTTGGCAGTCTCGAACTCGGCAAGATTCCCCCGCGCCTGTCGCCGAAACTACTGGACGAACATCTGGCAAAGATATGCGGCGTCATTGCAAAAATGCTCGATGCCGATATATTTCCGTGGCTCGGAGAAAATCGTACTCCCAGCGGAGAAGAGCGTTACCGTTCATCAACCATCGTGGCTGACCGTCTTTGTGGTGCCGTTGCGGAGCCAATTGTCAGGAACGCTCAGGAGAAGCGACAACTGTCCCTTCTGGAAAAGAGACTCGTCGGCAAAGGCTACAAGCTAAAGGCGCACCCACCTACTGTCCCGCTCAACGAAATGGAGCCAGGAACGTTCACTTTTCATCTCAATGTTCTCGTGAAGTCCCATAATGAAACCGCGAAAGGCGTAAGAATCCCGGTCGATGCGGTTATCCAGCCACACAAAGCTAAACTTCCACACCTCCCGCTGTTGATTGAGGCTAAATCCGCCGGGGACTTCACCAACGTCAACAAGCGACGTAAGGAAGAAGCCACCAAGATCAACCAACTCAAGGCTACCTATGGCGGCCGTGTTGTTTTTGTTCTGCTTCTCTGCGGGTATTTTGACGCTGCGTATCTTGGGTACGAGGCGGCGGAAGGCATAGACTGGGTCTGGGAACATCGTATTGAGGACATCGACAAATTGGGAATCTGAGGGTAACAATGGCGATTACCGGCCTGCAAAGCATCGAAGAATGCCGCTTGGCAGAGCAGTATAGACTTGACGGTCTCAAGACCGCAGCCGAGCGAAACAAGTGGGGCCAATTTGCGACTCCAACTGCCCTAGCCCAGAGCCTTGCACGGTATGCCCACTCCCTTCATGGGGATCAGCCAGTACGCTTCTTAGACCCCTCTGTCGGCACAGGCTCATTTTATTCGGCGGTTCTCGATGCGTTTCCGTCGAGAAACATCACAGCGGCACATGGAGTCGAACTGGACCCGCTATTCGTAGATGCCGGGATGAGATTGTGGGCAAAGAAGGGACTTCGAATCACAGAATGGGATTTCACGCGGCAGCTACCACCGGATTGCCGCTACAACCTAGTCATCTCAAATCCTCCCTATGTACGTCACCATCACCTGCTTGGCAAAGATAAAGACCGCCTAAAGGCCAAGCTGTCGCAATCCTTGCGTCTGGAGATGAGCGGTCTTGCTGGCCTCTACTGCTATTTCATGCTCTTGTGCCACGACTGGATGGAGGAGCAGGGACTTGCGATCTGGTTGGTTCCCTCCGAGTTCATGGACGTGAACTATGGCTCGACCGTCCGCCGCTACTTGACTGAACATGTAACGCTCCTCCATCTCCATCGCTTTTGCCCCACCGACGCACAATTCACGGACGCACTCGTATCTTCCGCTATCGTGGTCTTTCGTAAATCGCCACCGCCGCCGGGTCATGGTGCTCGTTTCTCCTTTGGAGGCTCGATCGAAGCTCCAAACACGGAGGCGCTCGTAGTCCTGAACACGTTACGCGAATCACAGAAATGGACTCAGTTTCCAGCCAATCCCAGCATATTCAAGACAGACGACCTTAAGTTGGGAGACATCTTTTCGATCAAGCGCGGCCTCGCCACGGGATCGAATGGCTTCTTTATCCTGACCCAGGCAGAGGCGGAAAATTGGCAGATACCACGGAAGTTTCTCAGACCGATCCTTCCCGGTCCGCGCAACCTGACCAATGACATCGTTGAGTCATCGCCCAACGGACTTCCATGTGTCTCACCACTCCTGTTTTTGCTCGATTGCAACTCGCCCGAAGAAGAAATCCGGCAGAACTGGCCGCGCTTCTATGAATACATCCTGCAAGGTCGCGAGCAGAAAATCGACACTGCCTATATCGCAAGCCACCGTACTCCGTGGTACTCACAGGAAAACCGCCCGCCTGCCCCATATCTTTGCACCTATATGGGTCGCTCGCGCAATGGGACGCACCCGTTCCGATTTATCTGGAACCGCTCCAAGGCAACTGCTCACAACGTGTACCTGATGCTCTATCCGAAAGGATCTTTACGCAATCTGTTGGACGTGCATCCTGAATATGCGGCCTATATTTTCGAGACGCTGCAAAATATCGGCCCGGAACGCTTCATCTCGGAAGGAAGAGTGTATGGAGGTGGTCTTCACAAAGTGGAACCCAAGGAACTCGCCAAGATACCAGCAGGCTTCCTCTTGGAAAAGCTCGATTTAGCCTTACAAGCCGGGCGTCAGCAATTACTATTCGCCTGATGGCTCTGCAACGGCTATGACACGCCTTACGCCTGCCGCGCCAATACCAGCGTGATGTCGTCGGGCTGTTCCTTGCCGCCAATCCATGCGTCGAGCGCCAGCAGCACCTGGTCTGAGATGACGGCGAGCGGCTGGTCGCGGAAGCGCGCGACGATCTCCAGCAGTCGCTCCTCGCCGAACTCGCCGGACTCGTTCTCCGGCTCGGTGATGCCGTCGGAGTAGGCAACGAAGATGTCGCCGGGCAGCATCTGGATGCGGCCTTCCTCGTAGCGCATTCCGTCCATCAACCCGACAACAGTGCCGCCGCGTTCCAGGCGGCGGGCCGTGCCGTCGCGGCTCAGGCCGATAGGCGGCAGATGTCCGGGATTCGAGTAGGTGAGCTGCGCCGTGGCCGCGTCGTAGTGGGCCAGAAAGAGCGTGGCGTACTTCTCCGGCTGCGTGCTGCGGTACAAATGCCGGTTGAGCAGAGAGAGGATGCGGCCGGGCGACTCGAAGAGCTTGCCGCTGTCTCCGGCCAGGTCTTCGCGGCTGGCGGTGAGGGCCGCGATGGCGCTCTCGCTATACACCAGGTCCTCGCCGGCCAGGCGGTAGGCGCGCACGGCCGAGTGCAGCGTCGCCATCAGCAGCGCCGCGGAGATGCCTTTTCCGCTGATGTCGCCCAGCGCGATGCCCACGCCGGACTCCGCGCCGCGCGTGCCGTCGGGATTGTCCGGGTGGCGGAAGAGGAGGAAGTCGTAGTAGTCGCCGGAGACGGTACGCGCCGGACGGCATATTCCATGCAACTGGAGCGCAGGCAGGTCCCCGACGCGGTGGGGAAAGAGGTTGGTCTGCACCTCGTGGGCAATGTTCAGCTCGTTCTGCATGCGCTCCTTCTCGTGCTGTTCCACAAGCAGGCGCTCCAGCGAACCGGTCATGCGGTTGAAGGAGCGGGCCAGTTCGCCGAGCTGGTCGCGCTTGCCCGCGGGCGCGGCGGCGATGCGATGCACCAAGTCGCCGCGATCGACGCGCTGGGTGGCGGCGTAGAGTTCCTCAACCGATGTAGTGATGGCGCGGCTGAGGCGCAGCGCCATCCACAGGGCCAGCGACTCGATCAGCGCAAAGACAATGCACAGCACGATCAGACCGGTACGGATCGCCCGCGTCACGATGCCGCCCAGAGAGCTGCCGAAGAGCCGGCTGTAAAGCACCGACGGGCGGGAGTGGACCGCGATGGGGACATTGTCGGGATCGCTCGTCTGCCAGTCCCGGATGTCCAGCGTGGAGAGGAAGGGCACCTCAACGTCGAAGAAGCTGTTGGCCTGCGGCTGCTCGCCGCCGTAGACCGTAGCATGTTGAATGTCGTTGTCGAGGGAGCGGCGACCGCTGCTGCTAGTCGCGGAGGGTGCTGCGGCGCGGGGCGTTGTGCGCTGGCGGCCGGTGTTCATGCCCGTCAGTTGCACTCGGCCAAGCCCCTCCGCCACCACATCCATCAGCGAGCTGTCGACCGGCATGCTGGTGACGACGCTCAGCAGTCCGCTGCCCTCGATGCGGCGCTGGTCGATGGCGACGAGAAAAAGTTCATGGCCGTCAAGCACCAGGCCGCGGAACTGGTTGCCGTGCAGGTCCTCTGCCCAGGGCGGAAGACCGCGCGGCCCAGCCGTCTGGCCGGGAGCGTTCGGCGGCACGTTGCCTGGCTGCGCCGCCGCTGTTGGTTGCTCTGCGCTGCCCAGATGCGGAATCGTCGTGCTGGCCTGCGCGGCACGGGTTGGCTGCACAGATGAGGTTGGCTGTGCCGACGGGGTTGGCTGCGGGACAACGGGGTTGGACTGCGGGCCGCTGGCCGCAGACAGTGCGGCAAACGAAAGCGTGGCGTAGTACGGCACTCCGTTCAGGTAGACCGAACTGTGCCGGTGCAGTCGCGTCAGCAGCGGGTCGGGCGCAGCCTCGTCGAGCGTGGCTGTCTGGTTGGCCGTCTGGGTCGCCGTCAACTGCGCCGCCAACTGCGCCGCCGTCTGTGCGGCAGCGGCGGCATCGGACGCGACCTGCGCGGCACGCTCCAGCGAGTTCCGTGCAGCCGTCCGCGCCGTGAACCCACTTCGCGCGCCTCCCGGAGCAGCACCACCGCCAGCGCCCGGTACTGCGGGACGCGGTCTGCGCCGAACGGGTCCACCGGGCGCTCCACCAGGCAATGCCAATCCGCGCGGCCCTTGCTCAGGCTGGCCCGACGGTTGCACGGCGCGGTCGCGCATGACCCGCGCCAGTCGAGATGCGCGCGAGGAGCTCTCCACGCCCAACTCGTCCAACTGCTGCCGCATCCGCGTGTCCGCCAAGTGAATGGAGAACTGGCCCGCCGCGATGTACGCCGAGATGGCGACAAACGTCAGCAACATGAGAACCGGCGCAAGGCCGATCAGCAGATAGGTCAGAATCAGCTTGTTGCGCAAGCTCCACAGCAGATGCCGGTGTACCAGCCGCCAGCCCAGTAGGACCGCCAGCAGAAACAGCGCCAGTCCGGATAGAAGCTGTGCCAGGCCAAGCAGTCCGGACATCTGGCCGTTGTGGTGCAGCACCATGCGCAGGAGCAACAACAGCCCGAAGGCCACTGCGAGCCAGAAGAACGCTCCGGCCAGTCCAGTCGGCGGCCTGCGCGGCCACCGGCGAGATGGTTCAGCCAAGGCTGCGGGGCGTGCCTGCCGGTCGCCGGTTTGATTCATCGTCTGCATCGGCATCATTCTACTGTGTGACCGGCGCGACCGGCTGCTCCTGCCCTGCCCGGTCCTGCTCGCGGGCCACGGAGAGAGCATACCGCGTGGCGGAGAAGTGCGCGCCGGCAAGCAGCAGAAGCCCAGAGAGGAACGCCCACATCATCAACCCGACCGATACATAGAACGGCCCATAAACGGACGGAAAATCGAGATGCGGCAGCGCGAGAACGTAGAGGCCCTTCGCTATCTCCCACAGCACGCCGATGACAATCGCCGTGGGCAGAACGGCGCGCGCCGGGACCTTGCGGTTCGGCAGCACCCAGTAGATGAGAAAAAAGAGAAGAATGCTGGCAAGCAACGCGAACAGGCGCAGTGTTATGTCATTGAGCAAGTCGAAAACGACATTGTGGATGTGGCCGAAGAAGACAAATGTGAGCAGCGACTCCTGCCCCGCGGTCAGTGCGACCGAGGTCATGGCCAGCACCCCCAGCGCGAACGCAAGTCCAAGCGATACGGCCTGGTTGTGCAGATACGAACGGTTCTCACGCACGCCCCAGACCTTGTTCAACGCCACCTCCAGCGGCAGAAAGACGCCGGTTGAGCTGACCAGTAGCATAATCGTCGAGTAGACCTGCGTGCTCTTGTGCGGGTGGGCCAGCAACTGCATGTTGCGCATGATGAAGTCCTGCGAGGTGGGCAGGAAGTTGCCCATCATCTCGCCAACCACCTTCTCCATCACGCTCGAGTGGAAGACCTGGCGGCAGACCGTCAACATCATCACAGTGAAGGGGAAGAGAGACAGGATGACGTTGGCCGCAACCGAAAACGCATAGGTATGCACCTCGGTGCGCACCATGTACCGGGCCAGAGCGAGAAGTTGCGCGCCAAGCCCTTCGCGGCGCACCACCGGGCGCACCTGCGCAATGGGGATCTCCGCAGTGGAAACGTCGGAGGTCCCCGCAAGCGCGTTCTGCGTGGGATTGCCAGTCTGCATCGTGCCCATCCGCATTCCGGGCTGGCGTGATTGCGGCAGATCCAGCCCGGCTCACGTCCCGCAAGTGCATTCTTCAGGAGGGTGTTGCACACCACCCGGTAGAACGCTGCCCGTCCATTAGGCTAGCAGACAAATACGAGCGGGTTGGTTGAACCGGGCGTTGAGCATGACAACCGGATTGCTCTTCAGGCGCGTACACCCCCTCCACAGAATGACAACGCGGAGAGTTCTCCTCCATTGTCCCCACACACTCCTCCCAATCTTTCGCCAAGCGTTTCACCGTGCGGAGCAAGCGCTCCCTCATCCTCAAGCGGAATCGCCTACAATCGGAGCAGATGCCCACTCCATCTTCCCCATCTCCAGCCTCCCCGTCGCCAGACAGCCTCCACCCCGCGACTGTGACCGGGGCCAACCAGCCGGAGAACGCCGCCGAGCGCATCGACGCAGTTCTCTTCGACTACGGGATGGTGCTCTCCGGCCCCGCCGATCCGGCGGCGTGGGCCCGGCTGCGCGCGATCGGCGGCCTTGACGAGGACAGCCTGCACGCGGCCTACTGGTCGCTGCGCCACGACTACGACCGCGGCGCGCTCACCGGCACGACCTACTGGCAGGCGGTCGCCGCGCACGCCGGAGTGGCTGCGTTCGACCAAGCGCAGTTGGCCGCGCTCAAGGCAGCGGACATCGACCTCTGGAGCCAGCTCAACACGCCCATGGTGGAGTGGGCCGGACGCCTGCAGCGCGCGGGCGTGCGTACCGGCATTCTGTCGAACATCGGCGACGACATCGCCAGGGGTATCGTCGCCCGGCACCCGTGGCTTGCGGGATTCGACCACTGTTCATGGTCGCACGCCATGCGCTTGGCAAAGCCCGATCCGGCAATCTACATCAAGACGGCGCAGGCGCTGCGGCTCGCGCCCAGCAAAATCCTCTTCATCGACGACCGCGAGGAGAACATCGCAGCCGCCGCGGCCATCGCAATGCCAACCCTCCACTACACCACCCACGCCTCCTTCGAGCGAGAGATGCGCGCGCGCGGACTCGGTCTCCTGTTGAACGCTGGCCTGTCCGGCAATGACTCGCAGCCAACCGGCGAAGCCCACTCCAGCCATGCGCTTCAACACCAACCCGAGACCGCCGCGAAGTAACGGTACCCTTTCCCAAATAGACACGGTATAGTTGCGGTTCGTTGCAAATTCTCAGATTGGGACAGCTAATCCTACCCGATTCCATGGATATTGAGGACAGGCTGCACGCCGAGCACCGCCGCAGTCACTAAGCCATGACGATACCCGCACAAACCGTCAAGCCATCGGATAAAGCCTCGCACTGCGTCGCGATCCCTGTCGCGATCCCTGTCGCTATCCATATGGACCGGCGCGCAATGCACGCGAAGAATGCAGCGCGCAGACGGACCGCCGCGCTCCTCTGGAGTCATGAGCGAGGACGTGCGCGCAGTCTCGCCAGCGCACTCGCATACAGCCTCTTGTGCGGAATAGTATGCGGGCTTGCCCCCGCGCTCCATGCGCAGCAGATACCCCCGACAGGCCCACAGCAGTTGGCCTTCGCTGGGCTGCGCGCCGTCGCCAACAGTCAAGGCCAGCCCGCGGGCCAGATCGATGCCATCCAGACCAACGCGCAGGACGACATCTACCTCCTCATCAATCAGGACGACGGCGTGCGCCTGATCGAGACCGACCCCACTGCCTCCACCGTCCTCGCCACGGCATACATCGGCGCAAAGTTCGACGTCGGCCTCGCCATGGCGCTCGATCCCGCGGGCAACGTCTACGTCACCGGGACCACCGGCTCCGGCTCACTGACTTCGACCGGCGGCGTGGCCTTCCCTTCCGCCTCCGGTACCGCAACCAACTCGTTCGTAGCAAAGTTCGCCCCCAGCCTCGGCGCACCGCTCTTCGTCACCTTCTGCGGCAGCGGCTTCATGGATGCCAGCTCGATTGCGGCCACAGCCGACGCGGTCTTCATCGCCGGAACCATCTACCAACCCACGCTGCCCGTAACGCCCGCCGGAATCATCCAGACGCCGGCCTATGGCAGCTCCTGGAACGGATTCGTCGAGAAGTTCTCCGCGTCGGGCGCTTCCCTGCTCTACGCAACCTATCTCAGCGGGGCCAGCGGCAGCACCACGGCCAATGCCATCGTCGCAGACCCCTCCGACGACGCCTACATTGCCGGCACCACAACCGCGCCGGGCTATCCGACGGTTGCCGCACTTGTGCCCAATCAACTGGTGACGACGGCACTTGGCTCAACCTCCGGCTTCCTCACCAAGCTGACGCCGCAGGGCGACGGGATCACCTTCTCCACCTTCATTCCCGGCGCGGGAATCTCCTCGCTGGCCATCGACGCAACCGCCAACAATCTTCTGCTCTCCGGCTCGGTCTCGCTGGGCCAGTTCCCCGTCGCCAACGTCTCCACTCCGCTCACCGCAACGCCGTATCAAGTGCTGCTGCGCATGACGCTCGACGGCAGCACGGTGCTGGGATCGACCGTGATGGCCCCAGGCACGCAATCCTTCGTCGCGGCAGGCGCATCGAGTACAGCCTGGGTCGATGGCAGCTTCGTCGCAGGTATGCCGCTGCTGCCGCTCGCGCCACTCTCCACCCTCGGCAACAGCTTCGCCCTGCACGTCAACTCCGCGAACATCGTCGATCAGACAGCCCGCTTCGGCGGCATTGCCGCGTCCAACCCAAACAGCGCAAGCGCGCCGGTCAACCTCACCTCCATTGCAATCGACGCCAGCGGAGATGCGCTGTTCGGCGGCAGCTTTGCACCGTCCGCCAGCCAGGGCCTGCTTGCCACGCAGACCTTCGACCTGCCCTTGAACGACGCGCCAACCGCTGCGTTCCCATCGAGCGTTCGCGGCGCGGTGTTGCCGGTCTCGGCGTGCAACGGGAGCCTCTGCGCAGGCGCTGCGGCGTATCTCGCCAAGCTCACACTTCCTGCGCCCTCAACCACCGCCTCGCTCGCGCTCTCGGTCGACGACTCGCCCAACCTCACGCTGCGCAACCTCGGCTCGGCAGAGGCCACCGGTGTGGCGATTGCAGTCACCGGCGGGTTCACCTCGAACAGCAACTGCGGCGCAACGCTGCCCGCGGGCGCAGAGTGCAGCATCGCGCTCACGGGCAGCGGGCCGGGCAGCATCGCTGTCTCCGCCGCCAACTCCACCGCGCAGACCCAGACCCTGCCCGCGCTGGCAGTGGGTGTTACCCCACTACCAGTCGTCTTCTCCCCCAAGGAGCTCGACTTCGGCGTCGTCAGCTCGGCCTCGGGCTCGGCCACACGGACCATTACCGTAACGAACCTCACCCAGCAGAGCCAGGTCTTTGCCTCCGCGCTCGACATCGGCAGCAAGACCGCGCTGCCCTACACCTGCGCCCAGTCGGCCACCGACTGCACCCTCTCCGGCAGCAACCTTCTGCTCGCGCCCGGTGGCGTCTGCCACATCACCATCGGCCTCACCGCCTCCAACGCCGCCGCCAACGACGGCCCAATCCAGCAGAACTGGCTCGTCGGCGCGCGCGACGTGCAGATGACCGCCTACGCACAGGCCGCCGCTCTCTCGCTCTCCGCACCCGAGATCGACTTCGGCACGCAGTACACCGGCGGTCTGCGCCCCCCGCGCTACCTCTACCTCTCGAACAACTCGACGCAGTCGTTCCCGCATAGCGCGGTGACGCTGCCCGCCACTTCAACCTTCTCTGTCGCGGACAACTGCCCCGCAACGCTGGAACCGCAGACCGTCTGCCAGCTCCAGCTCGCGTATCAGAACGCACACACGCCCTCGGCAGACACCGACACCCTCTCGCTCGACCAGGGACTTACTGCGCTGCTCACAGGCCAATCGCTGCCGCAGCCCGCGGCCAACGGTGCCAGCAGCGTCAACCCCAACCTCGGCATCTCGGCCACCTCGCTCGACTTCGCCAACGCCGTCGTCGTCACCGGCGTCTCCAGCGAGACGCATACGCTGACCATTCAGAACACCGGCAACTCCTCCTTCGCACTCTCGCTGGCGCTCTCCGGCGACTTCACCGACACGACAAGCTGCGGCGCAACGCTCGGCGCCAACGCCTCCTGCACCGTCGTCTTCACCTTTGTCCCGTCGCAGCCGGGAACGCGACAGGGCCTGCTCGCCATCACCGCCGGCACGGGGTTTGCCCCAACCTACGTCGCGCTCTCCGGCGTCGGCACGGGAATCATCTCGCCCGCCAACAACGGCACGCTGAACTTCGGCGGCGTCATCGCGGGCCAGCCCTCGGTGCAGTGGTACAAGATCGTGCAGCCCTTCACCCGCTTCACCGTCGCCACCGCATCCAGCACGCTCGGCGCGCCCGACACCGCCATCCTCGTTGAGGACATCGGCTTCGGCCACGGCCAGCCGCCCAGCACAGCCTTCTCCACCAGCGCCTCCGGCACATGCCTCCACTGCTGGGTCGGCGTGCAGTTCACCCCGCCTGTAACCGGCCCTGTCACCGGCTCACTCACCCTCGCCTCGTCTGCAACCGGCAGTCCGTACGTCCTTGCGCTCACCGGCAGCGGCCTGCCCCTCACCGGCCTCCTGCTCACGCCCGTCACCGAGGACTTCGGCCCCGTGCCCATCAACAGCATGAGCACAACCGCACTCTTCGCGCTCACCAATCTGGTTCCCGGCGGCAGCTCGATCACGGTCGCAACACCAACGCTCACGGGCGACTTCAGTCTCTCCAACGCCGTCACCGGCGGCGCGCCCTGCGGCGGCGCGCTGGCCTACACCGCCTCATGCTTTATCGAGATCGCCTTCGCGCCCGCCTCCGCCGGGTCGTTGACCGGCACGCTCACCGTGCAGGCGGGCAGTTCGACGGCAACCGTCGCGCTCACCGGATACGGCTCAGCCGACCCTGGCATCTCTCTCAGCCCCAACGCCCTGGTCTTCAACAACCTCCCCGGCAGCGCGTCCACCCAGCAGACCGTCACGCTCTCCAACACCGGCACAACCTCAGTACAGGTCGGCACTCCCACCGCCGCCACCACGAGCTCCAGCGCCACCAGCTTCACCGCCAGCGGCTGTAGCAACGCCACGCTCACTGCCGGGGCCATCTGCTCCATCTCGGTCACATTCTCTCCAGCAACCGCCTCCGCCGCCGGCACGCTCACAGTTCCCGTCACCAGCTCAGTCGGCGGCGCACCCGTGCTGACCAACTACAGCGTTCCGCTCACCGGAGCCTACACCACCGAAGACGAGGGCCTGCAGATCGTCGCCAACGACGCCGAGTACGGCCCGCAGGCCACCGGCTCCCCCGGCGTAACGCGCCAGTTCACCATCAATAACCTGACCGCAAAGCAGCTCGCCCTCGGCGTCGCTCTGCCGCGCCAGTTCGTCCTCTCCGGCCCGCCCTGCTCCGGCCTCGCGCCCTACGCAAGCTGCAACTTCTCCGTGGCCTTCCTGCCGCTGGACAACGGCGACATCACCGGCACCCTCTTCGCCCAGGCCACGCCCACCGACGGCTCCGCCACGCTCAACGGCCTCAGCTACGTCGAGGGGTACGGCGTCGGCGCGGGCGCGCTCTCCATCGCGGGCAACCTGCAGCCGGGCGGTCTGCTCGACTTCGGCCAGGTGCCGTCGGGCCAGTCCGCGCAGCAGACGCTCACCCTCGCCAACGCATCCACCACCGCGCCGCTCACCATCCGTCGCGTCACCAGCGAGTGGCCCTTCCTCTCCACCACCACCTGCGGCACCACGCTTGCGCCCGCCGCAAGCTGCGCCGTCACCCTCACCTACACACCGGTCAACCAGGTGGCCGCAGGCTCCAGCCCGCCGGTCTCGACCGCCGACTCCGGTGAGCTGGTCGTCGAGAGCGACGCCGTCTCCAGCCCCGACCTCATCGACCTCACCGGCAGCTCCACTCCAGTCACCGTCACCACGCCCAGCAACACTCCGCCGCGGGCCGCGCTCACCCCCTCGCAGAGCTCGCTCACCTTCGCCAGCACCATGGCCGGCAACGTCAGCGCGCCGCAGACCGTCACCCTCGACAACACCGGCACAGCGACGCTCACCGTCTCCGGCATCCAGACCTCGCCCGACTACACCGTGTCGGCAAGCGACTGCGCCAGCATCGTCCCCGGAGCAAGCTGCACCCTCACCGTCACCTTCACCCCGCAGAGCGCGACCCAGCAAGGCTCCGGCAGCGGGCAGCGCATCGGCTCCATCGAGATCTCCTCCAACGCCACCACCTCGCTCGAGTTCATCTCGCTGGTCGGCGTCTCCAGCCCATCTCCGTTGACCCTCGGTGCAAGCTCGCTCAACTTCGGCGCAGTCCTGGTCGGCGCAAACTCAACCCAGAACCTGCAACTCACCAACACCAGCGCCAGCGCCATCACCTTCGGCATCGTCTCCGCCGCTGCCACCCTCACCGCCGCATCGGGAGACTACACCGTCGCCCTCGGCAACTGCCCGCAACCCGGCCTCGCGCTCGCGCCCAACACAAGCTGCACGCTGCAAGTCGCCTTCGCGCCCACCCAGTCCGGCAGCATCGCCGGAACGCTCTCCATCGCAAGCTCCGCCTCCACCATGCCGCTCACTGTGCCACTCACCGGCGTCGGCGAGCAGTCGCACATGCAGATTCTGCCCGCCAGCCTCAGCTTCGGTCCCATCGCCGTCAACTCCCCGGCCAGCCTCTCGCTCACCCTCTCCAACAACGGCAGCGCGCCCATCACCGGCATCGCGCTCACCGTCACGGGAGACTACGCCGTCACCGTGCCCTGCGCCGTCACCACGTTGACCCCCGGCGCTAGCTGCTCTGTCACCGTCACCTTCACCCCAACCATCACCGGTACGGACAACAGCACCCTCACCGTCACCAGCTCCGACGCCACCTCGCCCGACGCCGTCCCGCTCACCGGAAGCGGCATCTCCAATGGGACCTTCACCCTCACCGTCGGCGGCGGCGCGTCTGCTTCGGCCTCGGTCGCCAGCGGCACGCCCGCGCCCTACACCCTCACCGTTACCCCGGTCGGCAGCTTCAGCGGAACGGTGGTTCTCAACTGCACCCCAGTGACCGCGGCCCAGTACGCCACCTGCTCGCTTCTTCCCTCCAGCGTCACCCTCTCCGGCACCGCGCAGAACTCCGTCGCCACCCTCAACACCGTCACCGAGATCTCCGCAAACTCGCCGCCCGCGACGCCCGGCAGCCGCAACCGCAGCTTCGCAGGCACCGCGCTCTGCCTGCTCTTTCCCGCACTCATCTTCACCTGGAAGGCGCGCACCTCGCGCCATCGCGCATGGCGGCGGGTCGGTCCCGTCGCATGGGCCATCTTCTCCGCCATCATGCTGCTCTCGTCCAGCGGATGCGGCGGCAGCACAGCCAGCTCCAACCTGCGCTTCTCGCCCCCCGGCGTCTACCAGTACCAGGTGACCGCAAGCTCGGTCAGCGGTAGCACCCAGATCACCCAGACCGTCACGCTGGACCTCACCGTCCAGTAGATCGGTATAAGAAATCTCTACATTAGAGCAGAATCACAGTGGGTGTACCCAAATCAGCCGCCGTCCCCCCCCAAGTCGTCATTCTGGCGAAGCCAGAACCTCCGTATTGGCCCTTGCCTTTGCTTGCCTTCCCGCGCAGGACACACCAATACTGATTTTGCTTTAGCTATCTCTGGAGGCCCAAGAGGTCATACCTGTTCTGGCCAACGCGGCCGCGCCGGTTCTAGCTTGCGAAAGGAGACACGAGGAGTGTTTGGGCAACGCCACAGCGTGTAGAGGATACGCGGACGACGCAGGGCGGAAAGTCCTCTTCTGGTAACGGCAAACAAAGCCAGCCTCGGGCGCGCAACCCTCTCCCATCCTCGCAACCAGGATGCATCGGGCAGCGCTGAACACCAGCCTGACTCAGTGGCTCAGACTCGCTTCAAAAACCTCAGTCCGGCACTGTGCGCAGTAGCCGCGTCCGGTTCCGTCGCTGTGGACGGCTGCTTCCGGAATGTAGATGGGCCGACCGCAGTTCGGGCAGTTCGTGTGCAACTCATGGATGAGGTGGGGGAATGAGTTTGAGTATTGGGCTGCGGTTTCCGTGTGCAAGGCTGCACCTCCAGAAATGCTGATGGCTGGATTTATACGCCCGCAATTTGCGAACGTCAATATGCAGACTGAGTATAAGAACTTCTCCAGAGTCTGCTCTCTCTTCCCCGCCACTCTTGAATTGTCATCCTGCCCCTGAGCAACGTGAAGGGGAAGAAACCCCGCATTTCGTCCCTGCCTGTCTCAGTACCTGGCCGCGCTCATCTCGCAAATTCGATAGGACCGTCATTCTGGCGAAGCCAGAATCTCTGTCGTTCCTCCTGATTGGACCTCTCGTCGCGCGCCAGTTCTTCCAGTATTTCGTATGAGTTTCATGGCTTCTGGACAGATTCCAAGAACGAATGCGTGCTGGACACCCAACGATTCAAGCCCCTTATAAAACCTCCGCAGCCATCAGCTCCCGCAGCGTCTCACGCCGCCGAATCAGCCGCGCCCCGCTGCCATCCACCAGCACCTCCGCCGCCCGCGCCCGCGTGTGGTAGTTCGAGGACTCGCTCATCCCATACGCCCCCGCATCCAGCACCACCACCAG
>VFSW01004583.1_pt1 | contig 20586 bp, 13 predicted proteins | sample 5358111 | NCBI WGS metagenome assembly VFSW01 (sample SAMN11554181, study PRJNA540505) | mine drainage metagenome | isolation source: sediment from site ElyBrook_90M | place: USA: Ely Copper Mine, Vershire, VT | collected 2017
TACGGTTTTAACCAACCCCTATTTTTCCCACCCCACCAGAGTTGCAGTTGATAGAAGTGGCAATCTGTGGGTGGCCGACATGGACGCCAATGCGGTCATTGAGTTACTTGGGGTGGCTGCCCCGACGATAACCCCTTTGGTAAACCAGCCTCGATGATCAGGAAAGTGGCCAATCCCAATAAAATGGCGTTGTCCTGTATGATGGAGCGGGTCTTCAGGGGGTTGGGATGGATGTAACTGGAAGTGCCATGTGGGGCCTGGGCAGGGACCGCTTCGACGCGCTGAAATCAAGCGACAATTTACCTTCCCCCAGTGGCGTTGCGCTAAGGCTGATGGAGCTGACCTCAGACGCAGATGCCCCCGTATCTGAAATTATCGCTCTGCTCAATACCGATCCTGCAAGCATCGGGCGCCTGCTCAAGATGGCCAATTCCGCAGTCTACGGGCGTCCCCGCCCCGCCGTTGCTGTCACTCCCGATGTGCTGCTCTCCATTGGCATCCGGGCACTGCGTCAGGTGGTTCTGGCCTTTTCGCTGTTGGCCAATCACCGTCAGGGTAATTGCCGCGAATTCGATTATGAAGGATTTTGGGCGCATTCTCTGGTGCGTGCCCTGGTCTGTCAGCGTCTGGCTTCCCAGATCAACGTCATTCCTGCGGCTGAACTGTTTACCTTTGGTTTGCTGGCTCGTATAGGAGAATTGGGCCTGGCTTCCCTATTTTCTCTTGAATACAGCGAAGTGCTGAAGGTCCGGGCAGACCTGCCGGGACGAATCGATCTGGAACAAAAGACATTTGGTTTCACCAGCCCCATGCTGTCTGCGGCCATGTTGGCGGATTGGGGCATGCCTGCCCTGTTCACGAGTGTGTTGTTGCCCCGTGAACCGGGCCCGGTCACGGCCAACCCCCGTGCCGTACGCATCAGGGACAGCCTTGAACTGGCGGAAGGTTTGGCTGCCACCCTGCTGGGTAGTACCGACAAGAATGCCGTCACTGATGGGTTGGCTGCCCTGTTGCCTGTGGCTAGTGCGTTGGGGTTGGACAACGAAAAACTGGTAGCGTTGAGCCAGGATATGCATGAAGATTGGGCCACATGGAGCAAGACTTTCGAGCTGGCCGTGCGTCCGTTCAATGTCATCACGTCATCCGATCTCGCCAATGCGGCCACTGTGACAGCCAAGGTGATGTCGGTGCTGGTTGTGGCCGATGAGGGAGGGGAGCGGGAGTTTCTGGAAGAACAGCTTCTGGCATCGGGCTACACCGTACTGTTTGCCGTGAATGGTCCTGAGTGCGTTCGCGTGATCCAGGAAAGCGCCCCAGACATGCTCATCGTGGATGCCACGATGTCCGCCGCTGATGGGCTGACGCTGGTCGCCACATTGCGCAATACCCAAGCCTGTGAGTGCATGTACATCGTTATGCTCACCCACCCAAAAGACAAGGACCAGTCACTCAAGGCAGTTGAAGCGGGGGCAGATGATTTCCTGATCAAACCTGTTGAAAGCGCCACCCTGCAGGCACGGCTTTCATCCGGCAAGCATACGTTGTTGACCCGCTGCAACCTTACCGCAGAACGCGACCGTTTGCGCAGTGATATCGAACAGTTGTCAGCCTTCCATCTCGAAGCGCTAGAGGCGGCGCTTACTGACCAGTTGACTGGTCTCTATAATCGGCGCCATGCCATCCGTCGCCTTACCGAGTTATGGTCGCAGTCCAATCGCGTGGGCAGACATCTGAGTGTGATCGTGATGGACATCGATCATTTCAAGCAGGTCAACGACCGTTACGGCCATGCCACGGGCGATGGGGTACTTAAACATTTTGCGCAAATCCTGCGTAATCATTCCCGCTTGCCTGACCTGGTTTGCAGGATAGGGGGCGAAGAATTTCTGCTGATACTGCCGGACACCACACTGGATGGTGCGCGACAACATGCGGATCGCATCCGCAAGGCTTGCGAGTCGATCTGTATGGAGATAGGTGGCGCAACCATCTCAATTACGGCCAGCTTTGGCGTGGCCGAAAAAACGCTTGATTTGCCAGGCTACGAAGAACTTCTCGATGCGGCCGATCAGGCACTCTTGACCGCCAAAAGGCAGGGCCGCAATCAGGTAGTGGCTTGGGGCCCGTCATGTGGTCCGTCCCCCTCATAGCCATTGCGCAGATTCCCGAGGCCGTCTTGCGGGTTTCGCCCGGGGGCGTGTACTGGGTATCGTATGCGGACGATGCGCCCCTGGACAACCTCGTCTGGGCAACGCTCGTCAGGGCTAGTGAGGCGATGGGAAGGACGGTCTGGATTACCGCGACCGATCCCGAACCTCTTCTGGTCGCAGGCGGACCGTTGCTGCAGCAGTTGGCGGCGGCTATGGACCTTGGCAATATCCGCACGTTCATGGCCGGCACACCCGAAGGCATCTCCAGGGTGCAGGAGGAACTCGATTATTTTACGGGTATGGACGACCAGCTCATCCTGATCGAGCAGGCCGACCGTTTTCTCTTTGCTCCGCAGTCTCCAGGCATTGATGTGGCGTTGCGGCAGTTGTGCCAATGGGCAAGGCAGCACCGCTGTTCCGTATTGCTGCTGGTGCCAGCAGGCAGTGGGCAGCCCGCTGTCGTACCCTTGCTGTCAGGGGTTGCCCGATTGGAGATGCAGTCGCAGTCACCGCACTGGACTGTGGACTACTGGTTTGCAGACGCAGCAGTGGTAGCGCATCAGGCCTACCGTCTTGGCATTCGCAAGGATGGGTGGTTGTGCAAGGAGGAGGCGCTGTCCCTGGTGGGGGTGGGCGAGCAATCGGGGATTCTGGATGAGGGGCGTGTGGTGGTCTCGCGTGCGGCGCTGACGGGGCATACTGCTCCCGTAGGCTGGGAGGTGCTGGAATCCAACGATCTATTCAGCGCCAGACTTTCCGGGCTGGTGGCCGCAACCCTGCTGCTGCATTTTGATTCGACCATGTCGCTGGAATCGTTGGCGCAGACGGTATTCACCCTGCGCCAGATGTTTGGCGCGCGCGTCAAGATCGTGGTACGCGAAGTGAATGCTCACCTGCGCTACAATCAGGAACTCCTATTATTCCAAGTGGGGGCCAATCTGGTGATTCCTGCCGAAGTGAACTTTAATCGCGTACGCGGTTTGCTCGATGCCCTGATGGGACAAGTGTATGCGCGCGTCCTGCCCGCCGATATCGACGCGTTCCTGGGTGAGGTAAGGCAGCCCAGGACCCACGGATTTCAGCCATTGCCAGAGTTTGTGGCCATGGTGCGCCAGGCCATCGGGCATGGGAACCAGCTGTCGGTCGCGCATGCGCTGGTGCGCCTGTTGCCTCCACCCGGCCTGAAACCGCTGGAGGTGCTGACGAGACTGGAAACGCAACGGATGGGCGATTTATATACCGCAGATGATGAAAGCATTTATGTTTTCTTTTATTCCTGTCGCGAGGAGTATGTGGATATGGCCATGGACCGCCTGTTCCGAATTCCAGTAAGCGAACTCTCCGAAGGGGAAGTGCGCTTTCTGTCGCTGGAAACCATTGCTCAGGCCATCGATGCATTATCCCGGCGGCAGGGTGAGCACGAACGGGCCACGGAAAAAGTTTCGGCGCCCGTGCAAATAACTTCCACCAACAGAATGAGCGCTGCACCCCAGCGTCCGCCTGTTCCCGCCCGAAGACGCCCGTTGCCGTTGCGCGCTGCCCGTAAGGAGCCGTTGCCGTGACCGAAATTCTTGTCTTGCTGGGCTTAGGCATGGCTATTGGCTTGGTCGTGGGCCTGCGGCTGCCACGTTGGCTTGAGCAACGGCAGGAAAAAAAATTCGAACCGCGGGTATTGCGGCCCTATCGGCGTTCTCGCGTCTCATGAACCACGCATCGGCGGCACGAATCTCCTTGGGGGGATGGAATGTTTATTTTCTGGGAAAGCTTGCCCTGTACTGGATGGGCTATATCGGCTTTCAACCCCTGGAAAATCTGGCGTTTGCAGCGCTGTTGCTGCTGCCCCTGCAATCGCAGCGGTGGCGTCGCGTGCGCAGCATTGCCGCTGTTCCAATAGCGATAGGACTGCTCTATCACGATTCCTGGCTGCCACCGGTCAGCCGGGTGTTTTCCCAGGCTTCGTTACTGGCACAGTTCGATCTTTCCTACCTCGTGGAACTCATCGGTCGTTTCATCAATGTGCAGGTGGTGGCCCTGCTGATCATCATTGCGGTGTTTTACCGGTTGGTTTCCCAATGGGTCCGGGTGGGTGTGCTGGTGCTGGGGGTCATGGTCGCGCTTCTGTTCACGCATCCGCAGGCCAGCGTCAACCCGCTGCAGGGCATAGCAGTGGCGGGTAATGTGAATGCACCGCCGCAGGCTGCGGCAAAACCCCAAAGCCTGGACGATGTGGACCGCGATTTCTTTGCAAGCGAAGCTAAACGCCGGGTGACTTTTATGCCACCTGCAGCGAACGCAACCCCCTTCGATATTATTTTCGTGCATATCTGTTCGCTGTCCTGGGACGACCTTCGGGCCGTGGGGCTTGACACGCATCCGCTCTGGAAACATCTCGACATCACCCTCACGCATTTTAATTCGGCAGCTTCTTACAGCGGGCCCGCCGTCATACGCATGCTGCGGGCACCCTGCGGCCAGCCTCGTCATGAAGCGCTTTACGCTCCGGCACCTGAGGGTTGCTACCTGATGGAGGATTTGAGGCAGGCGGGTTTTGAGTCCAATCTCGCGCTCAATCACGATGGTCACTTTGAGGATTTTTTGAAACTGGTGCAGCAGCAACGCATCAACCAGGCCCCCCTGTCACTGGACAACATGCCAGTGACCCAGCACGCGTTTGACGATTCGCCCATATTTGACGACTTTGCGGTGCTCTCGCGCTGGTTGCAGGACAGAAAAAAGGACCATACCGCCCGTGCTGCGCTGTTTTATAACACCATCAGCCTGCATGATGGCAACAAGACCAATGGCTCCGGGATGGGGCGCAATAGCCATGACACCTACAAGGCGCGTCTTGAACGCTTGCTCGACGACCTCGACCATTTCATGGGTGTGCTGGAAACCTCGGGGACGAAGGCCGTCGTAGTGCTGGTTCCTGAGCATGGCGCAGCCTATCGGGGCGACAAGATGCAGATTGCGGGCCTGCGCGAAATACCCAGTCCGGCCATCACCCTGGTGCCCGTGGGCATCAAGGTGGTGGGAGGCAATGCACGGCGTGTGGGAGAACCCGTCGTGGTGGCAGAGTCCACAAGTTATCTGGCGCTCTCCCAGATCGTGGCCAACCTCCTGAAAAAGTCACCCTTCAGCGGCGACAGTTTCAATGCCGGCGATTATCTGGCCGATCTACCCGTCACGCCCCTGCTTTCGCAAAATGGCGATGTGACCATGATGCGTTACAACAACCAGTACTACCTGCGCCAAGAGAGCAATGGGCCCTGGACACCCTACGACCCGGGAGGGCCCTGAGGCAGATCCCACAGCGCGGGGACCTGCTCCATGGGTAGCGCGGGTTTTGCGAGTGGCGGCGCTTCCTTGCCCTTGCGGATTGCAGGCGGGTGCGGGTTCAGCAAACTTGCGCGCTCTTCCAGGATGCGGGCCGTGCCGGGGTCACGTGCTTCCTGCCAGTATTTTGCATACTCCCGCAATACCTCCGGCTGGTAATGATCATAGGGTGGCAGCGCTGCGGCGCCAGCGGGAACAGTGACTATCAGCAGCAGAATGGCGGGGCGCATGAGGGTCTCAGAATTGGGAAGTGGGGATTACGGGTTCGGGCTGCAGGAATACCGGCTGTGCCGCGGCGCGGTCCAGCGCGTAGCGTAGATAGAAAATCATGCTGTTGGGGGCATAGTAGGGCGAGCGCTCGATTTCCAGGCGGTTGCCGACAAACAGGTGCGGGGTGACCTGATACTCCCAGGCAGCAATGGCGGAATAACCGCTGCCAGGCCCCGAGCTTGCCTGATAGGTGGGGTTGCCCGCTGCGGCCTGCAATGCGCTGCTGGTGGGAAAGTAAGGGGCTGCGTTGGTCTGCGACCAGGAAGTGAAGACGGATCCGCGCACCACATAAGAAAAGCGCGTGTAACGCTGGGCATAGGTGAGGGGCAACGACAGCGAGGCGTATTGTTGCGGGCTGTAGTAGCCCCCGTGACCGAAAGTGAATTCGCCGGCATCTTCCTTGAAATGCCACACCATGGTGCCAAGACCGGTGGAGAACAGCCGGTCGTCTTCATTGATGACCCGCCAGTTGAGGCCGGACATGAACTGGATGCGGTTGTTGCTTTCCACATTGTCGCCCGTCAGTTGGTGAGCGCCGAGGTTAGCCCAAAACCCCAGGGTTCCCCCTTTGTCCAGGCTCATGCCCAGAGTGGTGCCCGTGGCCACCACGCCGCCCCAAACGGCCCCGGTTCGCGGGTCTCTTGTGCCGGCATAGGACAGCAGGGTGCTGGTAATGGGGCGGCGCGAGGCATCGATGGACCAGGAGATGGGCCCCAAGTCACCCTTTTCCCGGACGCCGCCAACCCAGTGGGTTACGGCAAATCCCTGGGGCGTTGTGCCCAGGTCCATGCGCAGATCTCCCTCCGAATAACCCGCGGTGTAGGAGCGACCCAGGGCGGTTTGCTGGGTCAGGGCCGCAGAGCAGTTAGGCTGACACAGCAGCATGCTGCCGAAGGTGCGCGTGGCATAACTGTCTTGCAGGTTGAGTGTTCCCGCGCTGACGGCCACCTGGTCTGAACGCAACATCAACTGGCCACCCGGACCCCAGGGGGTTTTCCACTCCACCGGTATTTCACTGGAATCAAACTGGGATTGGCCTGGAGTGCCGCCACGCGTCAGCCGGTCATAGGCTGAGGACAGCCAGTCGTTGCGCTGGTCTAGCATCTGTGCGAGCCGCTTGTACTGATAGGTGCTGCCGTTCTCCCCCAGAGCGCGTTGCAGGGTGTCGATGGCCTGGTCGAGCTGACCGTTCATTCTGTCAATCTGGCTGGACAACTCAAGCATCTGAGAGGAATCCGGCGAGCCTGCCAGCAAGGGATCAAGCAGGCGACGGGCCGTTTTCGCATCGCCGGCATCGATACGCTGTTCCACTGTTTTGAGGGTCACGCGTTCGTGCAGGTGCGCGAGATCACGGGCCTCTTCGCCGGTGAGTTTCGAGGCATCGAGCAGGGCCAGTTCCTTTTGCAGTTTGTCAGAGGGGCCCGAGTCCGCAAGGAAATTCGCATAACGCAGATGCCAGGCCGCGGACTCGTCGGGGTGGGTCGCCAGGATGCTGTCGAACAGGGACTGAGCACGGGCCACATCATCCTGGGCCGCCCAGGCGAAGGCCACGTCGGTGGCGAGACTGCTGTCATGGCCCACGGCCTTCTCGATTTTGGAGAGCATCTGCCGCGCAGCGTCGAGATGATGTTCGGTAGCGAGTTGGCGTGCCTGCTGCACCTGGACTTCGACCCACAGCCGCCGTTGTAACGCGGCAATCTTGCCAGGGCGTTGCGCCTTGGGCACATGCTCCAGGGTCGCGAGCGCTTTCGCAGGCTCGCCCTGTTGCGACTGGTAGAGCGCATAGGCATACAGATCGCTGGCATCCTGGGGGTGGCGGTGCAACAGTTCTTCAAACAGGGCTTCCCCCTGAGCCCTGTTGCCGGCTTCGGCATACAGGCCTGCCAGGTCGTAGCGTATCCACGGGTCGTCGGGGTCCAGCGGCAGCGCAGCCGCCAGGATGCGTATCGCCTCCTCCGGATGATTTTCGGCTTTCATCCGGTCTGACTGCACGCGCGCCAGGGCCGCCAGTGCGTCCACCTGCAGGGGTTCTAGCGCCAGAGCCTGTTGGATTTTGGTTTCGGCGGCATCGTACTGGTGCGCATCGCGCAGGGCCCGGGCCTCCTGCATTAGTCCCCAAAAGCGTGAGGACTGCAGGAGCGCGTTCCATTTGCTGCGTTCGGCAGGCTGCATCTGCAGGGCCTGGCGGAACCAGGGCAAGGCTTCGCGGTAGCGACTTTGCCGCATGAAGGTCAGGCCCACCCCACCCACGGCATCCACATCCTGCGGGAATTTGTTGAGGGATTGCAACAGCAGCTTCCGGGCACGTTCGAAGTGACCCTGCTGAAGGAGCGCCAGTCCCTGCAATTTGGCCTGGTAGTAGGGGTCCGCCAATAACGCCTGCTGGTGTTTCAGGGCTTGTGAGGTGTTGTTGAGGCGCTCCTTGACCCCCAGATCGCCAGGGTTCTGGGCCAGATATTCTGACAGCAGAGGTACGCTCGACGGCGTGAGCAGGTCAAGCCCCATCACCGCATCGCGCCAGGCGTTCCGGGCTTCCTGCGAAAATTCTGGCAGGCGGGTCAGGTCAATGAGGGTTTGCAGGTCCTGGTGCGACCAGGGCGGGCGTGACGTGCGTTGCCGGGCCAGTGCAAGGCGATAGGACAGGTTGTCCGGATTGTCATGAGCCAGTTTTTCCAAGGCCCGCAACGCGGGTCCGCGGCCGCGGGCCGTTCGTGCCATGAGCTGCCAGTATTCCACCGCATAGCTGCCTTCGGGTGGCCCTGACGGAAAGATTTTCCGGAAAATGCGCAGCGCCTCGTCCACCTGGCCATTCTTGGCCATTTGTCGGGCCTGCCGTAACTGGGCTTTGTCCGGACCGCTGATCTGCAGCAGGCGTTCGATCTGTGAAATGGCTGGATGATTGGGGCGTACGTGGCGCAGGTGTTCCAGGGTGCTGCGCGCCTTATCGGGCTGGCCATTCTGCAATTCAAGCAGGCCCTGGGCTGCCAGCCCGTCCGGCATGTCGGGGCTGATTCTGAAAAGCTTGTCCAGGGCCTCTTGGGCAAGATCGGGACGGTTGCGTCCCTGCCAGTAACGCGCTTGTCCCAGCAGCGCGGTCACGGCGGCATCCGGTCCGGAAGGCGCCTGGGCAGCGGCCTGAACCAGAACGCTGCCCAGCAGCAGACTCAATGCGAGGCGCGCGATTCCGTTTTGCATGTCCAGTGGGGAACGAGTTTTCCATCGCGGGCAAATTTGTAATGACCATCCAGCCACCCCAATCCAAACAGGGCCAGGGCCTGGTCATAGTAGTTGTCCAGATGTCCCTGTGGAGGGTTGGCCTCTAGTCGCAGGCGCTGCTGTCTTACACTGTCCGGCTGGTGCAGGGCAACCAGGAGCGGCAGCAGGGCCGCTGAAAACCCCACGGAGCCGTTGCCGTCGGCAGCCCCAGCCATGGGGTGCGTCTGGAGCGGGGGAGTGCCGTGGCTTGCCACATAGCGGCCCATAGGCGCCAGCGTCTTGAGCAGCGCCGCCTGATCGGGGTCGGCGGATGACAGCATTCCCGCCCACAGATATACCCGGATGGCGTTAAAGCTGCCCAGGTCGCCACTGGCTGGGTCGGGTTCAAATCCGTGTCCAGTGCCATAAATAACCCAATCGGGCGCAAAACCGTGGAAGGCCGACCCCAGCAACATCTGGCGCGCTGGGGCGGCAAGCTGGGACCAGCCCGATTCGGGATAGAGCGTGGCTAGGCGACGCACCAGCTGCAACGGCACATAACTGGGGTTGAGGCGCCAGCGGTCATTGTCGGGATGAAATCCCTGAGGGCCCGGCAGGATGGTGCGGCCCAGTCCGGGAATGTCGGCGCTTTCCTCGCGCAGGATGCGATCCGCAAGCAGCTCGCCCAGCGCCGCATACTTTGGGTTCTTCCACAGAAGGCCCGCCTCTGACAGGGTGTACGCTAGCCACAAGTCGGCATCGGCAGCCGCATTTTCGTCCAGAACTCCCCAGGAGCCATCAGGACGTTGACCCCATTCCCAGGCAGGCAGTCGGCTGGTGAGGTCACCGCCTGCGAGGTTGGCCTCAGTCCATTCCAGGAGGCGCGAGAATGTTTGCGGGTCGTTGTCCACCAACGCAAAGAACAGGGCATAGGCTTGTCCTTCCGAAGTGGTGTAATGCGTTTTGGACGAGGGGTCGATCACGCGACCGCCCTCGTTGATGAAATGCTCGCGAAACTCCTTCCAGGCGGGCCAAGGCTTATTGCAGCTCTCCGCGTGAACTGGCCGTGCGGCCGGGAGCATGAATAAAATTGCCATGCAACAGCACAGGATGCGTGAACAGCGCATCACACCTTGCCTTTTGTTTTCAGCCGTCGAGCTGCAATGACCCTGAGGGATCGCAGCAGGGCAAAGGCAAATACCAGCACGGCAAGGCTGCCCATGATGGCAAGCAGGATGGGGTGACCGGAGAGCGGAAACCAGATGGCCGTCCAGAGGGGGAGATGGCCGATGAAATAGGTGTTGCCCACCAGCAGGCTGTCCACCCGGCCGGGGTGAACAAAGGCCACGCTACCGCGAAAATCCCGGATCAATGCAGGTTTTTCCAGGGCATCGAGAACCAGCCGGAGCTGTTCTGGGCCGGTGGCGGTGACGGCAACGATGTTGCGCTCGGAAGTCAGCGGTGATTCAAACCCGATCATGGCGGCAAGTGGGCCGCTTCCCGTCAGGCGTTCCTCGCTGGCAGTGGTCGTGTCGGGTTTCGTGCCAAATCCCAGCCAGTCGTAAAACAGATTGACGCCACGTTGGGGTTGGTTGATGCGTCGCGAGCTGGCCGAAACATCAGCCGGCATCCGCTCATGCCAGCCTTTGAAAGTGCCCTGTTGCAAGGCCTCGCCGATGACCAGCAGATCGGCGTTGGCGAACAGGCGTTCGTCCGTGGGGGAGGCGAGGGTAAAACGCGTGGCCGGATAGCCCGTAGCTTCGCCCATGCGCCCCAGCAGGGTGAACATGGTTTCGAGGTCGTAGACCGTTGGTTTTTCAGGGAGCACGATCACGGTCTGTGACAGGTCGGCGTATCGGGTGAACGGAAATCCCAATGTCGAAAAATGGGCCAGGTTGGGCATTTCCGCATAATGCGGAAAACCGGTCATGTCGATGGTCGAGTCGTCATCCACCATGGCACGGACATTCTCCACCTGGGTGTCCTTGCAAAAGCCTTCTTTCTGGTAGGCAAACGTAAAGTCAAAGCGCAACTGATCGCGCGCGCCAAGTTTGTAGGCAGGAATGAAAACCTCGTCTCCGGCGCCGAACAGGGCGCTGTCGATGAGGGGCAGGCGAATCCGATGTTCGCCACCCTGGCCCGTGGTCATCAGGTTGAAGGCCTGCACCATTTCATCATTGATGCTCATGACGAGCCGCGATTCGCTGGATCGAATCGGCGGCGTGTAACGGAACTTGAGGTCCACGGGAATGCCGCGACTGCGCCAGGCAAACAGGTCCGGGGGAATGCGCAGGTTGAGGACGATAGGGTTGGGTACATGACCAAACACCTGCAGGTCTTGTGGCGAGTTCACCAACTCGCCAAATTTCATGGGCCGGTCGATTCTGACCCAGCGCGGCGCATCGTAGGGTGCGCGCGGAATTTCTTCCTTGACGTCCGTTACTGCCACACGCGCTCCCGAGGCCGCCGTATGGCCCAGCACCAATGCCAGGGCGACTGTCTTGAGGTCGGCATCATTGCGGCCCCAGAGTACCAGCAGCTTGGAGTAGCCGTCGGTGGGGTTGGTCATGATTTCAAGCGAGGGACCAGTGACGGAAGGATGGTCACGCAGGAAGGTGGGGCGGGCGTCGTTGGTGGCAAAAACGATGCTGTGCCCGGCAGGAACCTCATCGAGATGGGCCGGAAAGCGCGAACCACGCCAATCGGCAAGTTTTCCAAACCAGGAGGCCACGATCCCTGCAGCGCTCAGCGTCTGGCGCGAGGGTGTGGCTGCAAAGACAAGAGGCAGGGTGACCCGGTTCAGGTCGCGATGGTCGAAGAAGGGTTCTGGCAGCAGGGCCAGGTCATTTTTCAGGGCAAGATGTTCGAGAGTGATGTCAAGGCTGCTGTCGCCGTTGATGTCTGCCCACAGGGTGGAATTGAGAGGGTCTTCGCAACTGTCGTTGGTATAGTGGGCGATGAACTGCAGCGTGAGCCGGTTGAAATCGGAAATGAGTCGGGGATCCACTGGAATGTCGCGCACCAGGGGTTGCCCGCCGCTTTCGCGTGTAATGGGCAGAACCCCCACCACCTGCTCGTTGAGCAGCACGCGGATATGGGACTGCAGCGGAATCAGCGCGGGCGAATAGGTATAGTGAAGGTGAAGCACTGCGCGGGTGGCCAGTTCATCTGCGCGAAATCCAAAGTTGACCGTGGTTTGCCCATCTGTATTGCGCAGCTTGAACACTTCCTTGTTGCCCAGTTGCTGCAGGGTCAGGTGGCGGGTTTCACCACGTGATCCACTCGCGGTTGTCGGGACGGGGGCGGCAGCGGCAGCAAGGCTGCACAGCGCGAGCAGAACGGCGAGGCTGCGTTTCATGCGCGATGTTCCAGTGATTGAGTGGGCGTTCGGGGCAGGTACCAGACAATGCCCTCGCGCAGCCGCGCGAGTTGCCTGAAGACGGGGGTGAATTTTGGGAAGAATTGTTCGATGACGCGGCGATAGCCGGTGATGCCCATGCTGACCACTTCTTTCAGGCTTTCCAGAGGCTTGTCATGTTGGGTGTTTTCGGCCCATGAAACCCAGGCATCCGCCCGTCCAAAAGTGCATTGTATCAGGTTCATGGCGTCCGTTTCGTTTTCAAACTGCCAGCGCAGGCGCAGTTGCGAGGTCGATGAAAAAACCGCAAGCCCCGAGAATATCAGTTCTTCATTGCCGCGCCACAGGGACACCTGCAGGTGTTGGTTGGGTTCAATGGCGGGCAAGGTGCTGACGCTGGTCCGGAGGGCAACGCCCCCCTCCGAGATGTCTTCGGTCTCGCAGGGGATAAGCTTGCCATCTGGCAGATGCAGGATGGCGCGCAGTTTGATGCGCACGCGATGCGACAAGCGGATCTGTTTGACTTCGGAGGCCAGAAACAGGGTGCCTCCCAGGATCAGACAGTTATACAGCGTCCACACCAGATTGATGATGACGGTGGGCACCTCGTCCTGCGGGCCCCAGAACAGGCGTATGGCTGCGGCCACGAGACCGGTGGCGTTGAGCAGGATCAGGATGATGAAAGGCGTTGCGATGGTCCAGTCGAAAAAATCCTTTTCAATCAGCCCGCCTTTGGCGGTGACATTGAATTTTCCCTTGCGGGGATTGATCAGGGCCACCAGAGTGGGTCGGGCAATATACCAGGACAGAACGGTTTCGTAGACCTCCGCCCAGAATGAATGGCGGTATTTGCCCTGGGTGCGCGAGTTGACGATCGTGGCATGGACCATGTGGGGTAGCACGTAGAGCACCACTGAAATTGCGGGGGCATAAATCACGTAAGCGTGAAACAGCAGAAATGCCAGCGGCGAGGTGAGAAACATCAGACGGGGGATGCCGCTGAAAAAACTCAGCATGGCATTGCTGTAGCAGACGCGTTGTGCCCAATTCAGCCCTTTTCCAAAAAACGGGTTATCCAGACGAAAAATCTGTGCCATGCCGCGGGCCCAGCGAATGCGTTGTCCTATGTGGGCCGATAGGCTTTCCGTGGCGAGCCCTGCGGCCTGGGGAATGTTGATGTAGGCAGAGTTGTAGCCTTTCCGGTGCAGCTTCAGGGCCGTGTGGGAATCTTCCGTGACGGTTTCAACGCCAATGCCGCCAACGGCCTCCAGGGCCGTACGCCGCAAAATGGCACAAGAGCCGCAGAAGAAAGCAGCATTCCACAAATCGTTGCCGTCCTGGATCAGGCCATAGAACAGTTCGCCCTCATTGGGGATTTTTTTGAACGTGTCGAGATTGCGCTCGAAGGGGTCGGCGGAATAAAAATGATGGGGCGTCTGGACCAGAGCGAGTTTGGGGTCTTCAAGAAACCACCCCATATTGACTTGCAGGAAGGATCGGGTAGGGATGTGGTCGCAGTCGAATATTGCAATGTACTCCCCGGCGGTGTGAGCCAGCGCATGGTTGAGATTGCCGGCTTTAGCAAAGTCGTTGTTGAGGCGCGTGATGTAGTTCACGCCAAGGTTCTCTGCAAAGTAGCGGAATTCCTCGCGACGCCCGTCATCCAGCAGGTGGATGCGCAACTTGTCCTGTGGCCAGTCCATGCCCATGGCAGCAAACACAGTGGAACGGACCACCTTGAGGGGTTCGTTGTAGGTCGGAATGAATACGTCCACCATTGGCCATAGCGTGGTGTTGGCCGGCATGGCCAGAGGTTTGCGATAAAGCGGCCAGGATGTCTGGATGTAACTCATTACGAGGAAGAAGTAGGTGTAGATTTCTGCGGTCAGCAACAGGGCGCCCCACATCAGGTCGAAGGTCTCATCCCAGTTGAGGGTGGCGCTGATGCGCCACCACAGATAGCGTGAGGAGGCCGTGACTGAAAGCACGGTTAGCAACAGGGTGACGGTGCTGCCTGGGATGCGCCGGATCAGCAGGGCCGTGGCCAGCAGGAGTAAGACGAAGACCAGTTGGGAGAGCGTGCCAAACGGCGTGGTGACACAAAGAAAAGCCATCAACACCGAGGCTCCGTAGGCGCTGTACCGGATGAAGCTGCGGTCCCAGAACTCGTGTGAGGTGGCCATCTTCGTGAGCGTTTTCTGCGCATGCCGCAAGTTGGGAGTGAGCAGCCGCGCCATGCGCAATCGTATGGGCGCGGCGCGCTGCCAGAGCTGATGGGCCAGGCGGACCGCGCGGACACGATATCGATGTGCAACGGAGGGGCGCGCGTGAGCGGGCGGCGCGCGACGGGGTCGGACGAGAATGAGCCAAAGCAACTGCAACGGAATACGCACCACGTCTGCCAGATGGGGGTGGGTGAAATCAATGTGCGGAAAGAGGGCGGCAGGTTTTTGTGGTGGGTTCACAAAAATCAACGACAGCAACATCCTGGGCCAGGATGGTTGCGGTGTCACCCCGCAAGCGCGCAGAAAGGTATCAATTGCCCGCTGGTTCATGGACGAGGGGTGACTTCCGGGGGCGTGGCAAGCCACTGGGCGAGAGAAGAAAAATCCTGGGCAGCCTGACTGGATGGTGCGTATTCGTAGATGTCCCGCTTGCTCGCCAGTGCTTCTCTCAGATGTTCGTCGCGATGCAGCAGGACGGGTACGAGCTTCTCCCGCAATTCGTAGCGGAATACCGCTACTACATCCCGGTCAAGAGCCCGCGAGGCATCAAAGCCGTTGAACAGGTATTTGATCCGGGCGTTGCCCGGCAGGCGCATTGCGCGCTCGTTGGCCCTAGCCCTTGCAAAAGAGAGCGCATCGGGTGCCAGGACAATCAGCACCAGCGTGGCAGCAGCCAGGGCTTGCAGCCATAGCGGGCCGAAGGTGCGGGGGCAATCGAGCACGACGAGGGCGTCGGCGGGAAGGTCGAGTTCATCCAGGCGCCTTGAAAGCCAGTCGGGCTGCTGAGTAAGGAGCTCGCCAAAATGGTTGAGGCCTGAAGCATCGATGTTCCCGAAGGGGACAAAATCCACGCCATTGGCACTGCGATAGGCGACTTCGTTCCAGGCTTGCCCCGACACAACCTGAGGGGCAAGCCCGCTGTCATCGCCCAGGGCCATGCCAAAGTGCAGCCGCAGCGTATTGTCGGGAGAAAAATCAAAAGCCACCACGGGGTGGCCCTGGGCTTTCAAGGCAGTAGCAAGCTGAGCGGCCACGGTCGTCACGCCCGTGCCACCCCCGATGCCTGTGACGCACAGAACCTTCATCACTCGGGTGTGGAATGGCCTTCAGGGCCGCCAGATTCCAGGGCTTCCTGCATCAATGACCAGCGGGATGCTGCTGAGAGGGTTTTCTGATTTTGGACGATTTCCTGATAGGGTAAGTGATGGCCCCTGATATGTGCCATCAGGTGCCCCACGTCATCGGGGACCCGGCTGTCCTTGCTGTCCTTGAGATCGTGTCCATCCATGAATCTATTATATATAAATCAGTATATTAAACACAAGTCCTAAGAGTTCTTCTAGATAAATTGTGCAACTGCCATTAATGAAAGATCAAAATCAGTGCCCATGTCAGGGCAGCGTTGATCAAGCTGACCAGTACGGCGGCACTTCCAAAATCCTTGGCGCGTTTGGCCAGATGGTGGTTTTCCAGGGAAATCCTGTCCACAGTCGCCTCGATGGCCGAGTTGAGCAATTCAACCAGCAGGACCACCAGCAAGCTTCCCACCAGTAGGGCATGGCCTACGCCCGAAGTGGGTACATACACGGACAATGGAATCAGGATCGCCGCAAGGACCACTTCCTGGCGAAATGCGCTCTCATGACAAAGGGCGTCCGCGAAGCCGTCAAAGGAATGGCCCAGCGCATTCCAGATGCGCCGCAACCCGGTTTTGCCTTTGTGAGGGCATTCGTTGACCATGTTGATCCGAAGTGAGCTGAGCGTGGAAATCCGGGGGCTTGGGGACAGTCCCCGTTTTGTCATCATTTTGTCACATAGGGCAGTTTCCACTGAAGACTTTTGTTACACCTATGTGAAGATATAACTTTTAGACTGTCAATGTGACCATACCTTCAAACAACAGTACCATCATCGCCCAGTTTGCCGGCGCGCTCTATGACCTGTCGATCGACGACGCGACCCTGCAGACCATCCTGTCTGATGTCAATGCACAGGGCATGGACGCATTTCTGAACGCAACATACGCCTACCAGTTTGGAAGCCTTAGTACCGCCTCCGTTGCGCAAACCATTGCCACGAATCTGGGGCTGACGGGGACGGCGCTTGCCGAAGCCGAGACCTATGTGACTTCCGTGCTGGATGCGACCGCGCCCAACGCGCGGGGAGCAGCGGTGGAAGGCATCCTGAACCAGTTTGACGCGCTCACCGGGGATGCCGTTTTCGGTGCTGCCGCCACAGCGTGGTCTGCGCTGGTGGCTCAGTCGGTGAGTTATAGCGAAAGCGCTTCATCCTCGGGCAACATTTCATTGCAGCAGTTGGCCGGGCTTCCTGCCACAGCGACCTATACGCTAACGACGGGAACCGACCATATCGTCGTATCCAGCAATAATGCCGTGATCGACGGCACAAGCTTTTCCGGAAACAGCCAGGCCCCATCGGGTGTACAGCCCACCTTCAACGCGGGCGATACCATTTCGGGGGGAGGGACCACAGGCGATACCCTCAACCTCACCGACCTCGCCAGTGGGGGATACTGGAATCCCAGCGCCATAGCGAATGCGACGGTTTCCGGCATCCAGAACCTCAATCTGGTTTCTGGGGAGGCTGTGGTATTTGCGCCATTGGCCAGCTCCATGGGATTTTCCGGGTTGGCGGGCGTGAATGTCACCAGTGTTTCTAACGGGTTCTTCGACGACATCATGGTGGGCCCCAGCACTGCCGTCGTCGTCAACGACCAGTCCCAGGCCGGGTTGGGCAGTACCCCCTACGGCGCCTATAGCATGATCATCTCGGGAGGGTCCACCGTGGCCATCACCGAGGCCAACGGCAACGGGTATGGCAACAGCCAGCATTCCATTCTGGTCAGTGGTGGCTCGGGAACCACTCAGGTCTCGGTCACCCAGACCGAGACATCTTCGGGCCACATGCAGGGCGTGGTCATTGATGACAACAACGGCACCATACAATCCGTCTCCATCAACGGGTTGGATGCCGTCACCTGGAACGCCGTCGTGTACTACGGACTCGGTTCCGGTTCGGGCTACGGCTATGGTTACGGCTACGGCTCGTCGGTGAGGCAATTCTATGGGGGCGATCTTAAAATCAAGAATGCAGGTGCCCTGAAGCATCTGATCATCGACAATATGGCAAACGGGGCTTACGCCCAACTCCAAGGCGTCTCTTCCCTCACGGACTTGACCCTGGAAAACGTGACAGGAGGGGCAACGGTCGATCTGTATGATATCAACGGCCAGGCTACCGCGCTCAATCTCACCTTGAATGCCGTGAGCGGCGTCATCAGCATTTATGACCAGGTCGGCATCTACAAGACCCTGAACGTCTCCACCACTGGCGATGCTGCATTGAGCTTTGTAAACGATCCTTCCGTGCCGTATAGCAGCCTGCACGCCCTGAACGTGTCCGGATCGGGCATGCTAAGCCTGGTACAACCGCTGCAGGACCCCGTCTATTTGGCGCAGGTCACCGTGACGGGGACGGCCGGGCTGAATGCGGATCTTTCCAATGCGGGTAGCGGGACTACGACCGTCGATGCATCGCAGTCTTCCGGGGCCATTACGCTTTGGCTGGACGGCACACAGCAGCAGGTTTTCATGGGTGGAACGGGCACCGACATCATCACCCTCAATGGCAGTGCCAATGAGGCAATTACAGGGGGTAGTGGTCACAGCGATGAGGTTGTTCTCAACTACGCATTTAGCGGGGCCCTATCGGCCCAGACGGCATCACTGATCTCCGGTTTTGAAACACTGGGAGTGACGGGCGCTCTGGGCGCGGGGTCCCAAACCATTGACCTGTCTTACTTTACAAAAGATAACCTGAGCACGCTTGATGTGCAGGGCGGGGTGGCCTCAGCTTCGCTTGCTTTCACCCAGGTCGCAGCGGGAACGGTGCTGCAAGTGGATGCCGGAGACGCAGGCGCCATCACCTATCAGCTTGGCGATGCTTCGGGCGCTACGGATAGCATGACGGTAAGCCTCGGTACTGCCGGTGCCAATGGCGGGGCAGTAACCCAGGCGTTGTCCTTGCAGGACAGTGGCCTCAACGGCATCGGCTCCGTCACCATGGAGTCACTGGGGCAGGCAGGATATAGCCAGACCGTAGGGCAGTTCAATGACGTGGGGCTGACGCAATTGTCCCTTGCAGGAACGCAGTCTCTGGTACTGAACACCTTGGTTGATGATGCGAGTAGTTTGTCGGTCACGGACAATGTTGATGGCAATAGCGCCATTCACACACTCACCGCGCCCAATTTGACCGCTGCCACTTTCGCGCAATCGGGCGCTGGCCTCCTTACGGTGGGCGATGCAAAGGACGCAGGCACCCAATTGGCCAATCTCAATCTGAATGGCAGCGTGGCCTTTGCCATGTCAGCAGACATGGTAACCAGCGGTGTGACAGTGAATGGTTCAAACGACAATCAGGCTGTGTCGCTGGTGCTGCTTGCGGGTGCATCAGCGGGACATACCGATTCGATTACCCTGGGCAATGGCGCCAACCACATTACCGATGACAGCGTGCAAGGCCAGGTCAATATTGTCGTGGGCACAGGCGCCAACCAAATTGTGCTGACAGGGGCCGGGGTGTCGGGCACCATCACTCTGGGTGCACATGCGGGTAATACTGTGGATACCATCACGGTAGGCGCTACGGGCTATACGGGCAATGCGGCCAACCTGATGATTGCGGGCTTTAATCCCAATGCAGCGGACCAACTGGTGCTGGCTGCCGACCCGCATGCGGCGGCTGCGGTGACAACGATTGCCGCCTCGTCCGTTGGCACTTATGCCACATCAAACGGACTGGACATTGGCCAGCTCGCCACCTGGGTAAATTATGCTCTCGCCAGCGGGGGGCTGGACCTCGCCACTCACGCCACGGCGTCGTTCCAGTTTCAGGGCAATACCTATCTCGTCGAGCAGGCGGCAACTGCTGGAACGGCCTTTGGCTCGGGCGACACTTTGATAGGGCTGACGGGTCTCGCGACACCAACGCAGCTTTGATTATGGGGACAGAACCCAATTTGGGGTCTGTCCCCTATTTGGGATAGAACGCCTGGTAATACCATGCGTGAGTGGACTCGATCTGCTGCTGGATGGCAGGCGGGATGGCATGGGGTACGGGCGGCACCATCTGTGGATTGCGTCGATGCGAAAACTTGTAGCGGTAGTGGCTGTCGCTTTCCTGCGGTGTCATCGTGAGGCGTTGAGGATCGATGGTGTGTGGGGCGAGCCCTAACCATTCGAAGACATGGTTCATGCAAGTCACAGGGTCGCTGACCAGATGCTCGAATTTCACGAAATATAAACGATCTCGAATCGTCACAGGCAGGTTCTGCACGGCACGGATGGACGCTAGCGGGGTCCCGACGGTTTTTCCAGGCGAAAACAGCTGGATGGCGCGATTATAGCGATCATAATCGGCCAAGTGGTCTACGAAGTCCACCAGTATCGTGCGCTGATGTTGTGCTTCGATGGAACCATACACCTGCCCTAGTTCGCGGATGTTGACCAAGAGGCGAGCGTTGGGATCGAGTTGCAGCAGCATTTCAATGCAGTGCAGCCAAGCGCGATTCTTGTCCGCAACCCAGGGTTTCTGACAGTCATGATACCAATGCTTCAGAAAGCCTGACATGGCGGCCTGCAGGTGCTGATAGGTGCGGTCGAACTGAACGTCGAGCTGGGACAAAAAGAAGGCGTCGTCGCTGATGGAACGCCGAGTGTTGAGCAGTGCATTGCATAGTGGTGAACTATGGCCCTCGCAATGAATGTCCGGATGTTCTGCCAGGAGTTGGCAAAGCAGGGTTGACCCGGAGCGGGGCAAGCCGGAAACGCCAATGAAACCAGTTGAAACCATTCTCGGACCTCTTTCTATAAAATGCATAACGCACGTTGCGTGCTGGGTATTATCCAGCGCTGCAACATCCATCGCCACGAACATCGGTAGTGTAGTAGACCGGTCTCTCCTGCGAAAGTGATACTTGCCGCCGTTTTGCGAGTGGGCGCATGGCGCTGTGCCAGAAGTTATTGCGACC
>VFSW01004584.1_pt1 | contig 20586 bp, 19 predicted proteins | sample 5358111 | NCBI WGS metagenome assembly VFSW01 (sample SAMN11554181, study PRJNA540505) | mine drainage metagenome | isolation source: sediment from site ElyBrook_90M | place: USA: Ely Copper Mine, Vershire, VT | collected 2017
GCAATATCCGGAAGAGATGACGGTCATTCTCCAGCACCAGTTCTGGGATCTGGTGGTGACCGAGGACCGTTTCGAGGTCGGTCTGTCGTTCGGCGGGATTCCTGAACGCCTGGTCGTTCCATTCAGTGCAATAAAAAGCTTTTTCGACCCGTCGGTGCAGTTCGGCCTGCAATTCGAACCATCCGAAGCCGCGGCGGAAGCGCCTGCGACCAATGTTCCGGCGGTCCCCGCCACCACCGGCCTGGCGGTTCCGGCGCCGGCGACCGAGACCCCGGCCGAACCGGCAAAGCCCGGCGAAGGCGCCGAAGTCGTGCGGCTGGATCGCTTCCGCAAGAAATAAATTCCCGCGCGCGAAAGTGTTCTCGCTGTAGAATGGGTGGTATCCGCGATCCCCGCGCGCGTCACACATGTGATCCATGGCTCGATCGACACCCTCCCCCGTTTCCGCCTCCACGCGCACCGAGACCGACAGCTTCGGTCCGATCGAGGTTCCCGCCGATCGCTATTGGGGCGCGCAGACCGAGCGATCCCGGCAGAATTTCCGCATCGGCCAGGACCGGATGCCGATGGCCATCATTCGTGCGCTTGGCATCGTCAAGCTCGCGGCGGCGGAAACCAACCGCGAGCTCGGGCTCATCGACCAGCGCCGCGCCCGCGCCATCATCCGCGCCGCGCGCGAGGTGATCGACGGCAAGCTCGACGATCATTTTCCGCTGGTGGTCTGGCAGACCGGCTCCGGCACCCAAACCAACATGAACCTCAATGAGGTGATCGCCAATCGCGCCAATGAATTGCTCGGCGGCAAGCTCGGCGCCAAGACGCCGGTTCATCCCAACGATCACGTCAACATGAGCCAGTCGTCGAACGATTCGTTCCCGACCGCGATGCACATTGCCGCCGCGATCCGCATCACGGACGATCTCATTCCGGCGCTCGCGACGCTTCACGGCGCGCTGCGCAAGAAGGAGAAGGCGTTCGCCCATATCGTCAAGATCGGCCGCACCCATACCCAGGATGCGACGCCGCTGACGCTCGGCCAGGAATTTTCCGGCTACGCCGCTCAGGTCGAGAGCGGCATTGCGCGGTTGCGCATGGCGGTCAGGGATCTGTACCCGCTGGCGCAAGGCGGCACCGCGGTCGGGACCGGACTCAATTCGAAGCCGAAATTTGCCAAGGCGTTTGCAAGGCACGTCGTCCGGATCACGAAGCTGCCCTTCACCAGCGCCCCCAACAAATTCGAGGCGCTGGCCTCCAACGATTCCTATGTCTTCGTACACGGCGCCATCAATGCGATGGCCACCGGCCTGTTCAAGGTCGCCAACGACATCCGCTTGCTCGGGTCGGGCCCGCGTTCCGGGCTGGGGGAACTGATCCTCCCCGAGAACGAGCCGGGCTCCTCGATCATGCCGGGCAAGGTCAACCCGACCCAATGCGAGGCGGTCACCATGGTGTGCTGCCAGGTGTTCGGAAACCAGGCGGCCATCACGGCCGCCGGCAGCCAGGGCCATTTCGAGCTGAACGTCTACAAGCCGGTGCTGGCATATTGTATGATGCATTCCATTCAACTGATGGCCGACGTCGCCCGTTCATTTACAGAGCACTGCGTCGAGGGAATACGCGCCGACGAGAAACGCATCCAGGAACTCATGGAGCGTTCTCTGATGCTGGTGACCGCGCTCGCACCCAGAATCGGCTACGACAATGCCGCTAAAGTCGCCAAATCGGCGCACGCCCGTGGAACAACCTTGAAGCAAGAGGCCGTGCGGCTGGGCTTTGTTTCCGCTGATGAATTCGACCGGCTGGTGAAGCCGGAGAAGATGACGCGCCCCGGATGAACGACGCATCGCGCCTTCGCAGAACAGCCCGGCCGAAAAATATCTGTTTCATACCGCCTAAAGAATTAGGATAACTGACTATCGCCACGGCGCTGGCCCGTGGTAGAGCAAAAAATATTTTCGAGAAGCTCAGCACTTTTTTGATCTTGTCAGAAGGCATAATGGGGAAATTCTTAGATGAGGACCGAGCTCGCTAGCGCGTGTCATCTGCGATTGGATACCGGCGCCATTGCAACCCGTGTACGGTTATCGATCGAGTGCTTTTCCTTGCGGCAGACCGGACCGAGCCAGATGGCCGGCATCCGCTCCGACAGCCGCGGCAATCCTTCCTGCCCTCGTCGGCGTGTCGCATGCTCGCAGATCGCTTGATGGGGACCGGCATGGGGGACGTTGTCAATCTGAAACAATTGAGGAAGCGCGCCGCGCGAGATCAATCGGAGAAGGAAGCCGCGGCGAATCGTGCGCGGTTCGGCCGCAGCAAATCCGAACGCATGCAGGACGAGCGCCGCGCCGGCCGCGCCAGCGATTTCCTGGACCAGCACCGGATCGACGGCGAGGATGCATCATGAAATCGCCCGTCGTGAAGCGATCGATCGTGGTCGCGGGTCACAAGACCAGCGTCAGCCTCGAAGAAGCGTTCTGGAACGGGATGAAGGAAATTTCTGGCCTCCGGAACATGACCCTGTCCGAACTGGTGGGTGAGATCGACGGCAACCGCCAACAAGGCAATCTATCTTCAGCCATTCGCCTCTTCGTGCTGGATTACTTCCGGTCGCGCGCCTACGCGCCTGCGGCCGCACCGGATCCAAAGCCGCACGTGCAGGCTTAGTGCGGCTCTCGCGAGGGGGCATTGCGCCCGCCCGCAACATCAATCCGTCTTCAGGTTCAGGGCGTGACAGGCGTTGCAACGCTGGCGCAATTGCCCGATCAGTGGCCTGAATTCGTCGGCCCGCCTGGCGCGGCTGGCGCTCCAGGCGATCTTCGAGGCCTCGGTGGCGCGCTGGTAGAAGTCGGCAAAATTCGACCACAGATCGGGATTGGCGAACGTATCGGTGGCGGGATCGCGTTCTGCCCCCGGCTTCCACTGATTGGTGGCCGGCGGGAAAAGATGGGGAAACGCCATCAGCATGGTCGAGATCGTTTCCGCATGCTCCTGGGCGTCGGCGAGCACCAGCTTGCCCTCCGGCGCCAGCATGGTCTCGATCTCATCCATGTTCATGTCGATGGCACCCATCAGGATCTTGCGGGCAAAGATCGTGTCCTTGGCCGCCGGCAGGTCCTGAGCCGACACCGGATCCACCGGCACGGCGAACGTCAGCGCAGCGATGGCGCCGGCCAACACGCCTGCCAAACGGAAATTCGATCGCATCGAACAGGTCTACTCAAGTCCGGGCTTTTCCTGGTCGCGGATATTGGCGGCGAACACTTCGCCGGTCGCAAGCACCGTGAGCTGTCTCATGAGGCCGCTCTTCTTGTCGGCGTCACGCAACGGATTGAACACGACCTCGACCTGATCGCCCGGCTTGACGACATCGCGGCGCCACCCGCCGACCCGCACCAGATTTCCGGGGCTCGTTGTTTCCATCAGCCACTCGGCGGGCGCTTCGTCCGCGTTAAGCGAACCCATGAGGGTCATGGTGACATGCGGATTGACCCAGCGCAGCTCCACCACACTGCCCTTCAGCGTCATTGTCCTGGAGAAATCGAACATGGACGCCGAATGGTGCGCGGCCACCGAGGATATTCCCGCGGCGAGAGCCGCAACTGCGGCAAGCGCGCCGATCGCCTTCACGAGTTGTCGCATCGATATCTCCTTTTGTTCTTGCCGGCTACTTCGCCGGAACCGCGATCGTGTGGCCCCATTCGGACTTTTCGACGGGTACGAAGATATGGTCGCCGTCCGCATTGACACGCTCCGCCAGGTCGCCGGTGGCGCAGACGCCCTCCACGATGTCGAATTTGCGCGCGCGCTGCCGGAAGAAGATGCGCGTCGTCTTCCACGGCCTGGTCAGGATCTTCGGCGCTATGATTTCCAGGTCATCATGCAGGACGTCCTTGTCGGCAAGATGAATGCGTTCGATCACATGCATGTCGCCATTGTTGGGAAGGCCGGCGGCCTCGCTGACGGCAAGTGGTGCTTCCGGCATGATGTCCACGGTATCGACGACAAGCGTGTCGCCTTCCCAATGCCCGATCGAATGGCCGTGAAAGGTCGGATCGGAAACTTCCGGGTGACCACGGCCATCCGTATAGATGCGTCGGATCCGGTTGCCGTCCGACTCTCCGAGCATGGTTACCCGGCCCGGCGTAAACAGGATTTCCATCGCGTTGTGGGTGACCAACATCCAGGACGGATGCGCCTCGGGCAGACAGTTGGAAAAGATCAGGCGCGGCTTGCCGGCCTTTTCCTCGGCGAACATCTGCTCGATCTTTCTGGCGGCCACATCATTCCACGGCGGTGGATTGGTTGTGACCTGCGCATCCTGGTCGCTGATTTTCGGATTCCACACGCCACTCCAATCCGGCAATTTGGCAAGATCGGCCCAATCCTGGGCCGTCGGCGGCGGGTTGATGACGGTTGGCGCCTTTTGGGGCGCTTGCGCGGAGACCATAGGCAGCGGCGCCACCAGCGTAGCCAGCAGACCCGCGGCGATGATACCGAGTGAACCAGATTTCACGCGCAATTCTCCGAAAAAAGATGGCCCGGCGAGCGGGTCCAACGTAGCGACAAGTCGTTTCATTGTGAAGTCAGTGCATCGTGAAGCCGATCTCGCGGCCGAACGCGACTACGGCGATCCATACCAGTAGCGAAATGACCGCGGCGGCCTTGGCGGCCATCGGGGTGCGGCCGGTCCCAGTGTCCCAGCGTTCGATGTCTCTAACGCCGACAAGATGAAACACCGCCATGTTGAGGCCAGCCAGCGCAAGCAGCACAAGCTTGCCCCGGAAGAAGAAATTGTGGGCGTAATGCACCGCGTCCGACGAGAACAGCAGCGAACCGGTGATCGCGGCAACGGCGAACGCGCCCCAGGTATAGGGGATCACGTCGCGCATCAACCGACGCACCGCAAGATCGAGCGAAGCGACGCCCAGGAGCCTCAGATCGACGATCGAGATCGTGCCGACCACCAGCACGATCGCCAAAACGTGAACGGATTCGATCCACGGAAAGAGGATTTCGTTTTCGGCGATCGCACTGGCGACGGGGGTTGCCTGGAGCCACCCCAGAGCGCGGTCAATCTCCACTGAAAAATCCCTGCAATTCGGCATGCTGGCTGATGAATTCGATCCGCTCAAGCGTAATAGGCGATCCAGCGGCCCGCGAAGATGATCGAGGACCATAGCAGCATCGAGACAACGGCAATCGTCGCCGCGGCGGCGCGCGGCCCCGAGCGCAGATCGCCGAAGCTGGCACTGCGGCGCTGCAGAAACTGGAACAGGCCGGTGACGATCAGCGCCGCGATCAAGAGCAGCATCTTGAGCTGGAATGCCGGATTCTTCAGCGAGCGCGCCGGTTCCGCTATGATCATGATAATGCCGGTAAAGAGCAGGATGAGCAACGGCCACCAGACCAGCGGCAAGAACCGCGACGCGACATCCTTCATCGGCCGGTTCGCCCAAAACACGCCGATCAGCCGAAGATCGACCATCAGCGCCGAACTTGCGACGACTGCAATCGCGAGAATGTGGATCGTCTGCACCGTCGGCACGGCCCACTTCGTCGCCTGGATCGCCTGGCTCAGCGCCGTCTGGTCGATCCAGTGACAGATCTCATTCAGCGTGACGGCCATGTCGGCAATCCGGAACCCAGGTTGGAAACGAGGACGAGCCGACCAGCGGCGAATGCGACCGCACCGTACATCCGGCGCGACGAGGCGAGAAGGCCGGTTTTCACATAGACGCATGTACGCGGTGACGGACCGGCCTGCCGTAATTTTAACCTGGCGAAATAAATACCGAGCGATCTTCCTAGAATGCCGGCTGCGATGAGGCCGGAGCCGGCGGCGGCGTCAGCACCAGCGGCGGTTTCAGCCGCGGCGGTCGGACGGCGACGCTGGGAGCCGGACGCACTTCGATCGGCGGCGGCAGCGGCGGGACCTGCTGGCTCACGACGGGAGCGTTGGTGCCTGGCGACGCATTGACGACGGGCGGCGCAGCCGGCGGGCGCGGCGTGCCGACTTTCGGCTTCGGTTGAAACCGGCGCGGATCGCGACCGGGTAGCGTCATTTCGGAAGAAGGCAGCCTCGGCAAGGTTGCGTCCGGCGCGACAGCGGGGGATTGGGCGGCCGCCGGTGGAATCGACGCCGGCGTTGTCGCGGTCGTTGGTTCTCCGCGCTCAATCGAATCCAGCCTGCGGGTCTCGCGATCGATCGCCCTCACCGCCAGCCACGACGACAGCGCCGCGACGTCGACCGTGCGATTGAGCGCATCGGGCGAACCGGCGGCAAACACCTGAATTTCCGGATGGCTCGTCGCCTGCCCGCCCTCCGCCGACGTGACGGTCGCGCGAATGTCGGCTTGATCCGCCGGAATATCGTAACCGCCGGAAACGATGGCGCGGGCGACTTCGGAATCGAGCGTGGTGGGGCCGACGCGAAGCCGGCCGTCCCGGACCGTGAACGGAATTTGCGCCGACGCGACCAGCAACGCGCCGCCCGCCAGCGCCGGTTCGACGATCTTGCGCAGCCGGATATCGTCGGTCGCTTCACCGGCGTCGCTGGCGCGAATCGCGACATCGAAGGCGCGCGGATCGAGACCGGCGATAGCAGCGGATTCCAGCGTCACCGTTCCGCTGCCGGAGAGCGCGCCGATCAGCGCGGACGCGCTGCGGCCCTGGCTTGCCAGCGTCATCTGCATCGAGGCGCGGCCCGCCGGCATCGTCAGCGCGCGATAATGCAAAGCGCCACCATCGACGGCGTTGAACTGAAGGCGCGCATTCAGCGCAAGGCCGCTCACGGTCTGCCGGGCATCGATACTGCCACTCGCCTTGCCGCCGCCGATGCCGCCGCTGAGCGCGTCGAACACCAGTGACTGACCGTCACTCCTGACGGTGCCGCTGACCGGACGCAATTCGGTGCCGCCCGGAAACAGGCCGCGCAACGCCTGAAACGCAATCCGGCCGCGCCAGCCCTTCAACAGCCCGGAACCAAGCGGCTCGGCCGCGTCACGTCCCGCGGCACCGATCGCCAGCGCGAAGGCCGGCGCCATCTCGAGTGCGTCGAGGCCGACCTCACCCTCGACGTTGCGTTCGCCGTCCAGCGTCACCGCCATCCGCCCGCGCAGCCGCGAACCCGCCATCGCGCTGTCCAGGTCTTCGAAGGTCAGCTTGCCGCCTTGCAGCGACACATGCGACGAAAGGCTGATGTTTTGCGCGAGCCTGTCCGACGGTTTGAGATCGAACAACGGCGCGAGATTGACGCTGCGCGCCTTCAAGGCGACGCTACCCTTGGGCTGCGGCGCCCAGGGTTCGGCAGTGCCCTGCGCCTCGGCGTCGAGGCCCGCCCCCGAAAGGCTGATTTTCAACCGCAGCGGGGCGCCCCACACGCCGGTCAGCGCCCCCTGGAATTGCCCCGGGCCGTCGGCCGCCGCGATCGTGCCATCCAGTCCCAGAAGCGCGAGCAGAGAACTGCCCTGCTCGGACGACAGTTTCGATTCCAGGCTGATTTCGCTGCGCCGGAGCTTGTCGAGATCGATCCCGCGCAGCGCCGCGGCCTCGGGCCTGGCCGTGATCGTCGCGGAACCCTTGAACTGCGGCGCGTCGAGATCCAGCGTGGCGTGCGCGCGGGCGCGATCGGCGTGGTCGGCGTCCTTGTCGACCGCGAGCGCGAGCTTGAGGCGCGCCGGACCCGGGCTGAGCCCCATCGAATTAAGTCTGGAAGCAACCGATGGCGCCAACGGCGCGATCAGTCCGGTGATCTGCCCGAGCGATGCGGCGCTCGAATTCAGCACCAGTTTTCCGGTCGCATCGATCCGGTCGAACGCGCCTGCGCCCTCCAACATGACGCCGCTGGCCTCGCCGATCCTGAGCCGGTCGAGCGAGATCGTCTTCGCATCGTAGCCGAGCTTCGCCATGAACGGGTGCAATTCCTGGCCGGCCGAGATGGCGTGGGCGATATCCAGCGATATCATCGCCTGCTCCGGCCACTCCGCCTGCGGGCCGAGAAGCGCGCGCACGAACGCAGTGGCGGCATCGAGATCGAGCCGTTCGGCCTTCAACTCCGCGTCGAGCGATGCGCCGCCGCTGGTCTCATTATGGGAGACCGCGATGCGCCCTTCGACGTCCCCGCCGTCGATCTCGGCCTTGATGGCGTCGATCGCAACGCGATCCGGGGTGACATTGACGTCGCCGTGCAGGCGCATCGGCTTCTGAATGCGGTTGGTCAGGTCGCTGCGGCCCTGCAGCCACATCACCAGCGCATCGGGATCGGATGACTCGACATTGAGCGCGCCCCTGAAACCGCCGGACCGATCAGCCTGCGCGTTGCTGCCGCTCAGGGACAGGCGGGTTGCGCCCGGCGCGCGAAAATCCAGCCGGTCGATGGTCCACGATCTCGCGTCGGTACGCACATCGGCGGCAAAATTCTGCAGCGGACGTCCGCCCAGCATGACCTGCTCGGCGGCAAGCTCGATCTGTGTCGGGATCGGCGGTCCCGGCGCGGCCGCAATGAGCGCGCGCAAGGCGGACAACACCCGAAGCGGCTCCGTGGCGCCATTGTCGTTGCCACCATCGTCCTTTGCCAGATGGTCTTTGGCGGCAAACTTGTCGACGTCGAGCTGTCGCGCGGACAGCGCAGCATGAAGCAGCGGCGAGGCGCCAAAGCGAACGTCCCCAAGGCCTGCAAATTTCAGCGCGGTGTCCTCAGGGCCATAGCTCGCTTCTATCTGCTCGAGCTTTGCTGCGGCATGATCGGCCTTGACCTTGGCCGAAACCCGCCACGGCGTCAGCGGCCCGTCGGCGCCACCCTTCGTCCCGGATCCGGCGGAGACGGCGAGCGTGACCGCGCCGTCGAAGTGCGGGGCGCGGGCCTCGAAGCTCAGCACGCCGTCGAGATCGGCGGAGATGGCGCGCGCGCCGGGATCGATGTTGAAGTGAACGCGGGTGCCGCCGCCGTCGGCGCTCTGACCGGATGAGACGCGAAACGGGTAGCGGGCGCCCGACAGCACGAAGTGGCCATCGCCCCGCACCGAGCCCGCCAGCGAGCGCACGTCGCCGCTGAAGGCAACATCGTTCAGCTCGAGCGTGCCGTGGCTCAAGGCGTCATGCAGCGCGACGCGGCCGGTCAGGTTCAGCCGGTCGATCGAGAGCGTCCCCAGATTGAATTTGCCGGTCGACGCCGGCCAATCGATCCTGCCCTTCGGATCAAGCCCGAGATCGAGCGCCATGCCGTCGACGGTCAGTTCGGTGGCGCGCCATTCGCCCCGCATCAGGAAGCCCAGGCTGAACTCGACGTCGAGCTTGTCGGCACGAACCTTGCCGAGATCGTTGGCGCCGCCAACCACCACCGAGCGCAACCGCAGCGACGGCGACGGCAGCAGCCGCGCTTCCAGCGCGCCCGCCACCCGCACCGGGGCACCGATCACCTGCGTGGCTTCGGCTTCGAATTGCGGCCGGAACTGGTTCCAGTCGATGAAGTACGGCCCGATCAGCGCGGCGATCAGCGCAATGATGAAGGCAATCGCCAGTCCGAGCAGCGTCGTCTGCACGGTGTCTCCCCTTGAAGGCGCCCCCGCCTCATCCGGCTCCGCGGCCCGGCGGGTCGCTTGCGCGCCCGGATCCGAACGCGGCCTCGCGCCACGCTGAAATCAGTGCCGGAGCAACGACATATATATAGAGACAACTGTGGCGAAGTCACAGCATCGTCGCGTGATAGCCTCAAGCCGGCCGCGATCACCAGCTTGCGGGGAGCCTTTTGAGGCCGCGCAGGACGAAGGTCGGCCGCCATTCCGGATTTTCCGCGTCATCGAGCCGCAGGTCCGGCAAGCGGCGCAACAGGCTTGATATCGCGATCTCGGCCTCGATGCGCGCGAGCTGGGCGCCGAGGCAGAAGTGAATTCCCCCGCCGAACGACAGCGGGCGCACATTGGGCCGGGTGATATCGAGACAATCCGGCCGGTCCGGATAAACTGCAGGATCCCGGTTGGCCGAGCCCAGAAGGCAAAGCACGGTTTCGCCCTGCGGGATTTTCTTGCCGCCGAGGTCGTCGATATCCTCCAGCGCCACCCGGGCGCCCATTTGCACCGAGGAGTCGTACCGCAGAAGCTCCTCGATCGCGTTGGTGATGAGGGCGGGGTTGGCCTTGAGCAGCGCGAGTTGATCGGGATTGCGGAATAGCGCCAATAGCCCATTTCCGATCAGATTGACGGTGGTCTCGTGCCCGGCGCCGAACAAGAGAATGATGTTGGCGGTCAGTTCCTCGTTGGAGAGCTTGCTGCCATCCTCCTCGGCCTGCACCAGTTGCGTGGTCAGGTCGTCGCCGGGATTCTTCCGACGCAACTCGAACAGTTGCTGAAAATACATCTGCGCCATCAGGTTGCCGGCGTTTCCTTGCGCGATTTCGGCCGGCGTCAGCGGCACCGGATCGAGCAGCCGTCCACCGTCGCGCGAGCTGTTGTAGAAGGTCTCGCGGTGCTCTTCGGGGATGCCCAGCATGTCGCAGATGATGGTCACGGGGAGACGGAACGCAAAATCCTCGATCAGGTCGATATGCCCCTGGGCGGCGATGCGATCGAGCGTCTGGTCGACGACCTGCTGGATGCGCGGCCGCATGTCCTCCACCCGGCGCGCGGTGAAAGCCTTGACCACGAGGCCGCGCAGACGGCTGTGGTCGGGCGGGTCTTGCTGCAGCATCCAGTGGCTCATGGTGCGAAAGATCGGCTCCTCCATGACTTTCGGCCCGTAACGCCGCGTCGTGCGCTCGACAAAATCCTTGCCGAAGCGCTTGTCGCGCAACACCAGGCTCGCCTCGGCATGGCGGCTCGTGACATACTGGCCGTGCGAGGTAAGATGCACCGGATCGGTGCGGCGCAGCCGCTCGTAATGCGGATAGGGATCGCGAATGAACTCCGGCGACAGCGGATTGAACAGCGGCTCGGTCGTCGCAGCCTGAACATGTTCGTTCATGGGCGCCTCCTTCAAGTTTGGCCACGGATTTGGCCCACATCCCGCCGGTCACGGCAAGCCGTTGATGCCGGTTCGGTCCCCGCCTGGAAATGGCGGTTCGTGGCGTGGCCTCCACCGGGAAAACCTTATATCCTGCGCACCGTGTTGCGAAGGGTTCAATAATTATTGAGGAGTTGCAGATGGCGCTAAGTGTCAAGGAGATGTTGGAAACCGCCAATGCCGCGGTGCCGAAGATCACGCCGGCACAGGCAAACGAGATGATCGGCAAGGGCAACACGCTCGTGGTCGATGTGCGCGACGCGCCGGAAGTCGAGAAGAGCGGCAAGGTCGCCGGCGCCGTGCACGTCTCGCGCGGCATGCTGGATTTTCGCGCCGACCCCGAGTCGCCCTACCACGACAAGAATTTCACCAAGGACAAGACCGTGATCCTCTATTGCGCATCGGGCGGCCGCGCCGCTCTCGCCGGCAAGCTGCTCAAGGACATGGGTTACGGCCACGTCTACAATCTCGGCGGCTTCAAGGATTGGGCCGAAAACGGCGGTGCGATTGAAAAGCCGATCGAACCCGGCATGTGAGGCCTCGGGGAGGACGTTCCCGGGCGAACGCTGCGGCAGAACGGCATGGATGGCGGGAAATCCGCGTCACTGCCGCAGGATAGGATGTTCCTGCAGCACGTCCTCCCTGATCGACGCCGCCTGAATCGCGCGAACCAGGATCCGCGCCGTCCTCAGATCGTTGGCCTTCAGGCACAGGCCGACGATCTGGCGCACGGCGGAATCACGCAACAGGTCATCGACGATTTTCATGGCGATCTCCATCGCGGCCCTGGCGGCGCGTTGGTACCGTTCGGCCTGGTATTTGTTGTTGCCGTCGTCCGGGGGGCCAGCGAAGCCAGCCACTTTCTCGGCGCTATCGGCAGCGGAGCGGCAGATATCGCGAATCCTGTGCGCGGCCTCAATATCCCCGATCGGCCACTGGATATCCTCGTCCCAGATCTCTTTGAGCTTCTGCCCCCCGAACCACCTCATCGCCATGCCCCGAAGTCCTGAAAGCACCGATGGCCGTGGTATATCTGCGGCCGTTATGTCTTATGAGCACAGGCTCAGCACCGCCGGCAAGATATTTGAGCCGCAGCAAACCGGTCCGCAATCGGATCACCGTCGGGGACGGCCGCGATCTGATTCTTTCCCCGCGGTGGAAATTTGAGACTCCCCGCAGCCTAGCCGCGCTGCCGGATGGTCGGCGGGGACGGCCTGACCCTCCGTACTGCAATGGGCGAGCCATCGGACTCGAATTGCAATTCGTACTTCCTGCCATTCTTGTCGGTCGCGGTGCAGGAGATGCTGGAGACCTGCCCCGCGGCGAAGTTTCCAAGCTGCCTGCACATTCCGGCCGACAATTCGACGAATGGCACCGGCAGGCCATCCACCTTCGGCCTGTTCTTGGAGTTCAGCAGCATCCGGTCGACCGTCAGCACGTACAGATTATCCTGCGACCTTCTGCCGTTCTGACCCGAGAACGAGATGATGTGCGCGTGGTCGGATGGATCGTCGAGCGCGATCGTGAAGTAAGCCCGGCCGTGGACGCTGTGTGAGTATGCGACGGAACTGCAGGCGAAATCGCGGCCAGCGACTTTGAGGGTGCTGCAGGTCCCCGAAATCAGCGCAAACAGATCTGTTTCCGGTTCCTGCGGCTTGAGATCGTTCGCGGCGTCCTCGGCGTAAAGCGCCTTCGCGCTGGCCGGAGCTTGCCTGAAATTCCCGTCAGGCTGCGGCCCGGCGACTGATGGAGTGGCAGTGAGGATCAGGGCAGCGGCGAGGATTTGCCAGCGGAGGCGCATCATGATGCCCGGTTGATAACAATCGAAAATGCGCCACGCAACAGGTGAAGCGCAAGTTACCCGAAATCGCCGGCATTGTGCCAGTATCCGCAACCGGCTGCTTTGGTCTCGAACCCCGGGGGAAGAACCCGGTGCCTGCTTCTGCGCGTACGGAGCATCGACCGCGCCCCGAGGCCCGGTTCCATCTTCAGAATCCCGCTCATTCCGTTACCCAAGCCGTCGCAATTCCCGTCGATTGTGACGAACGCGCCACACCCAGGGGCCTCGAATGCTGGTAACGTCGAGCGAGTCAAATCCGGATTGGCACTGTACCGGGACCGCCAGGATGAAGCCTGCCGTCGCAAGTGTCGTGATCATTGGTCTTTTCGCGATCCGGCCCGCCGGAGCCGCCGACGTTCCCGCGCCGGTCTACAAGGCGCCGGTGGCGGTTGCAGCCTACAACTGGACGGGCTTCTATGTTGGTGGCAATGCGGGTGTCAGCGCCGGTGTTGCACCGCTCATCCAGACATCCGCGGTGCCCCCATTCCCGGCTGGCATCAACAACCAGTCGACCCACAGCGCATTCGGCGCCATCGGCGGCCTGCAGGCCGGATACAACTGGCAGGTGAGCAAACTGGTCGCGGGTATCGAGGGCGATTTTCAGTTCAGCGGCCAGAGAAGCGACCCGTCCTGCCTGACCTTCTGCGACTTCAACTTTCAGAGCCCGACCCAGGTTCAGTTCGATAGCGTCGCCCAACGCATCCCATGGTTCGCGACGGTGCGGGGACGAGTCGGATACGCGGCGGGACCGGCCCTGTTCTACGTGACCGCGGGCGCCGCGTTTGCCGACATCAAGACGACCTACAGCACGACCGAATTCACGGCGTTCAACGGCACCGTATCCGACACGAGAGCTGGCCTCGCCGTCGGCGGCGGCATCGAAGCGGCCCTGTTCGGAAACTGGACCGCCAAGGTCGAATATCTGTACCTGGATTTCGGCGCGATCAATGAGAACTTCAACTATAGCAGACCTGGCGGAGGCTTTGGTCCGCCCGGGCCCATCCCAATTCTTTCGGTGGTAAGCGGCAATGTTTCCGACCACATCCTGCGCGCCGGACTGAATTATCGCTTTGGCGATCCGATGCCGGCGACCGCGCCGGCGATGGCCGTGAAGGCCCCACCCATTCCGCAAGCCGTCTACGACTGGAGCGGCTTCTACGCCGGCGGCAATTTTGGCTACGCCGTCGGCCGCAATCCCACGACCGAGAATACGTTCGGCGTTTTCGGCAACGGCAGTGAGGCGTTCACCCACGTTCCCCGCGGCATGATCGGGGGCATCCAGGCCGGCTATAATTTCATGCCGCTCAACTGGCTGGCCCTTGGTTTCGAGGGGGACTATCAACTGGCCGGCCAGAAGGACACGGCGTGTTTCAGCTGGTGCATCACCACCAGCACGACGTACACGCAAACCCAGCATTGGTTTGCGACCGCTCGCGGTCGCGTCGGCGTCGCGACGGGCCCGGCGCTATTTTACGTCACAGGCGGCGGCGCATGGACGTCGATCGGAACGACGGCAAGCCAGACCAACAGCATCACCAACGTCAGCGGGACGACTACTTTCTTCACGGGAACGGGATCGTTCTCCGACCAGAAATCGGGGTGGGTCGTCGGCGGCGGCGTCGAGGGCGCGGTAGGCGGCAACTGGACCGCCAAGATCGAGTATCTCTACCTTGATTTCGGCAGCATCGCGAATCTCTATCCTGCGGCGATCGCGACCAACCTCGCCGATCCCAACATCCACATTTCCAGCCAGGTGCGCGACAACGTCTTCCGCGCGGGCCTGAATTACCACTTCTCGCCAACACCGATCGTCACGGCAAGTAACTGAGGCGCGGCGAACAGGCCTGCATCCCCGGCCCGTTCTCGCCGATCGCGCTGCGTTTTCCAGCACCGTGGACGGATTGCCGTCGTGAGGCTGCGCCGGCGCGTCGCTACTCTGCCGGAATTATTTTCCCGGGATTGAAGATATTCTGCGGATCGAGCGCCCGCTTGATCGCCCGCATGGCGTCGATGGCTTCCGCGCCGAGCTCGGTCTTGAGGTATTTCTGCTTGCCCTGTCCGATGCCATGCTCGCCGGTGCAGGTGCCGCCCATCGATTGCGCGCGCTCGACGAGGCGATGCATGAACTCCTCGCCGCGCGCCATCTCGTCGGAATCATCGACGTTGCACAACAGCGAGCAGTGGAAATTGCCGTCGCCGACATGGCCCACGATCGGAGACTGCAGATCGAGGCGCTTCAGATCGGCTTCCGTCTCGGTGACGCAATCGGCAAGACGCGAGATCGGCACGCACACATCGGTTGCCACCACGCCGGCGCCGGGGCGCAAGGCCTTCACCGCCCAATAGGCGTCGTGCCGCGCCTGCCACAGTTTGGTGCGATCCTCAGGCCGTGTCGTCCAGGTGAAATCGCCACCGCCGCATTCCCTGGCGATCTCGCCGAAATTCTTCGACTGTTCGGCGACATCGTTCTCGCTGCCGTGAAATTCCAGAAGCAGTAGCGGGGTCTCCGGCAACGACAATTTCGAATAGGCGTTGCAGGCGCGGACCTGTTCGGCATTGAGCAGTTCGATGCGCGCGACCGGAATGCCGGTCTGGATCGCGAGTATGGTCGCCTGGCAGGCGCCGCGCACGCTCTCGAACGAGCACGCCGCGGCCGCGATGGTTTCGGGAATGCCGCGCAGCCTGATGGTGAGCTCGCAGATGATCCCGAGCGTACCCTCGGCGCCGACGAACAGGTGGGTCAGATCGTAACCGGCCGAGGATTTCTTCGCCCGCGTCCCGGTGGTGATGATCTCGCCGTCGCCGCGCACCACTTTAAGCGCCAGCACGTTGTCGCGCATCGTGCCGTAGCGCACGGCATTGGTGCCGGAGGCGCGCGTCGACGCCATGCCGCCGAGCGAGGCGTCGGCGCCGGGATCGATCGGAAAGAACACGCCCTGGTCGCGCAAATGCTCGTTCAGCGCCTTGCGGGTGACGCCGGGCTGGATCACGCAGTCGAGATCCTCGGCGTGGACTTCCAGCACCTTGTCCATGTCGCGAAGATCGATCGAGATGCCGCCCGCAGGCGCATTGACCTGTCCCTCCAGCGAGGTGCCGGTGCCGAACGCGATCACGGGAACGCCGTAACGAGCGCAAATCCGCACCACGTCCTGGATGTCCGCTGTCTCCTGCGCCATGACCACCGCGTCCGGCGGCTGCGATTCCAGCCAGGTCGTGGTATGGGCGTGCTGCTCGCGCACCGCCTTCGATGTGATCAGCCTGTTGCCGAACCGCGCGGCAAGCGCCTCGACGGTCGCCGCCAGCGCTCTCGGCTCCGGCCGCTTCAAATTGTTGGTTATCTTCATTCCCAATGCAAAATCCTCCCGGCAAAACTACCGTGGCAAAGGATATATAGGGGGTCAAGGGATCATGTCCCCAACCGAAGGAATGGACAGCATGACGACACGTTCTGGCGGCGACGATCTGCTGCGGCTCGCGCCATTCCTGTCGTCGGTGATGCAGATCGAGCCGCAATGGATCGACTACAACGGCCATCTCAACATGGCCTATTACAACGTGATGTTCGATCGCGCCATCGACGAATTATGGTTGCAACTGGGCATCGGCCCCGCCTACATGAAGGCGCGCCACGGCTCGACCTTCACCGCCGAATGCCATGTGCGCTACCTGCGCGAGATTCATCTGGGCGATCCCGTGCAGGTTTCGATCCTGCTCGTGGCTGCGGACGAAAAGCGGCTGCACACCTTCGAGGAATTGCGCCACGCCAGCGACGGCTGGCTGTCGGCGACCTCGGAAAACATGACCATTCACGTCGACATGACCGCACGAAAGACCGCGCCGTTTCCGCCCGACATCCTGGCTCGCATCGAGGCGGTGGCGAAGGCGCATGCGGCGGTTCCACGTCCCGCGGGCATCGGCCGCAAGATCGCGATGCCCTCGAAATAGCAACTTGGGCTAGAGCGGAAGCCCCACGTCATGCAGGGCCTCGACCACCAGATTGCAATACGTTTCCGGCAGCGGCGGCATGCCGCGTTGCACCTCCGGCACCGTCAGCCCCGGATAATGCTGTCGCAGCGTCTGGAAGCTTCGACGGGCCTCTGGTCTGGCGCCGCCAAGCACATAGGCCGGGCACAGGGTTCGATGCACCCAGATCGCCGATGGATGCTCAATCAGCGCACGTTGCTGCCACCTGGCGGCTTCGCCATAATTGCCGGCCGTGAAATGCGCACAACCGATCCCGACCAGATTGTTGAATGCGAGCGGATCCTGCGGCGCGAGGTCGAGCGCGATCTTGAAACGCTCGATGGCGGGTTCGGGATCGCCTCGATAGGCATCGATCCATCCGCTGCGGCTCCACGCCCACGCTGATCCACCGTCGATGGAAAGCGCCTTGCGAATGAGCAAATCCGCGGCGTCGAGTTCGTTGAGAAGTGTCAGCGCGTTGCCGAGGATCGCAAGTACGGTAGCGTCGCCCGAAAGTGCCTGCGCCTTCTGTACCAGTTCGATGCTTCGCGCGCGCTCTTTCTGCGGCTCCGCAGTGAAATGATAGACGACGCGCTGGATGTGGGCCCAGGCAGCGAGTGCTGTCGCAAGCGCGTAGTCAGGGTCTTGCTCCATCGCGCGATGCAGCAACTCCAGCGCACGGGCATTTCCGTCGGCGTCGAGCGAAAGCACGCCCGGCATGGCCCTGAGCGCGAGATCGTGCGGACCGAGGTCGGCGCGCGGTTTCCGCAGCGCGCGATCGATCTCCGCAAGGCGCAGACATGGCTGGAGGGCCGCGGCAATTCGGACCGCAAGAGGCTCCCCGGCAAGGGCCGCATCGGCCAGAACGCCGTCGGAGCGGTGCGCCCAGAGCTGACGGCCGCTTTCGTTATCGATTAACCGAAGGATCAGGCGCCCCTCGGTCCCCAATCCCCGGATGGCGCCGATCAGATGATACCGCGCCGATTTGGGCTGCCTTCCGATGGAAAGCCCCGCCCGCGTCAGCGCAAAGGCAAGGTTGTCGGCAACATTTTCCGCGATTTCGCGATTTTCCGGAACGGCTTCGATCCCATCGAAGCCAACCATCGGCCAGTCGCGGGAGGACACCAGAAACGAAGGCGTCTGCGCGAAAGCGGCGGCGGCGAATAATCCCTGCCGTTTCAGGGTCCGGGACGGCGTCTCGCCATAGCGACGGCGATATTCGACGGAAAAGCGTCCGCAGTGGGGAAAGCCGGAACGCAGTGCGATGTCCGTTACCATGGCGCCAGGCGCCCCCCGCAGCAACTCGCGCCGCGCTCGTTCGAAACCGATATCGCGAAGCACGATGCGGGGTGACTTGCCGAGAAAGGCCAGAAACTGCCGCTGCAGCGTCCTGCCGGAAACGCCGGCGACAGCGGCCAGTTCCATGACCGTCCAGGTGCGCCCGACATTCGCATGCATCGCATCGAGCGCGCGACGAACGCCGCGCGGCAGCAGCCTGTTCGATAATCTGTCCGAGCCGACAATCATCTCAGGGATCCCGAGAATTCAATGATAAGTCCGGATTGCGGCGAAAAAGTTCAGTTTCCGGATAGCCATGTCGCAAACTGGATAAGCGCCGGCGCGCTCCCGGCCTAAGCTTGGCCATGGGACACCCGCCTTCCGAAGGGAGAACAGCATGGCTACGTCATCTGCCGCCCAAAGCCACCAGCCAGTCCAGGTCGACCTCGAGGCCCTGAAGGCCCGTCAGCACGGCGCCTGGTCCTCCGGCGACTATGCCATAGTCGGCACGACCTTGCAGATTGTCGGCGAACAACTCTGCGAGGCCCTCGACATTCGCTCGGGACAAAAGGTTCTGGACGTCGCCGCCGGCAATGGCAATGCCACCCTGGCCGCGGCGCGTCGCTGGTGCGATGTCGTCTCCACGGACTATGTGCCGAGCCTGCTCGCCCGCGGCCAAGGCCGCGCGGCCGCAGAGGGTTTGTCGATCAGGTTCGAGGAGGCCGACGCCGAGGCACTATCCTTTGCCGACGCCAGTTTCGACGCAGTTATCTCGACCTTCGGAGTCATGTTTACGCCCGATCAGGACAAAGCGGCGGCGGAACTGCTCCGGGTATGCAGGAGCGGCGGCAAGATCGGGCTGGCGAACTGGACGCCAGAGGGCTTTATCGGCCAGGTCTTCAAGACACTTGGCAAGTACCTGCCGCCGCCGGCCGGCGCGAAATCGCCGGCGCTGTGGGGGACGGAAGCGCGCCTCAGGGAAATGTTCGGACCTTCCGCCGCTTCTATCAACGCCGAGCGACGCAACTTCATGTTTCGCTACCGATCGGCGGAACATTTCCTCGACGTCTTCAAGAACTATTACGGCCCCATGCTCAAGGCCTTTGCGGCGCTCGACGCCACAAACCAGCAGGGACTGCGAAACGATCTGCTGTCGCTCATCGAAAGGTCGAATCGCGCCAACGATGGCACCATGGTCGTTCCGAGCGAATATCTGGAGATCGTGATTACGAAGCGCTGAAGATTATGCGAGGCCCGGCCGACCCCCAATCGCACACGACGTCGGCTGCCTGAAAATTGCGGCACGCCGACCGCGCGGGCCACGAACTCGGTCCCAGCCTGGGCCACTCACCGCGTCAGCCGTACCGGCTAGACGCGGTTGCGGCCGCGCGCCAGGCCGACAACGGCCGAAACCAGAAACAGCACCACCGCGATAAAGAAGATGGTCTTGGCGATTTCGATGGATACGCCGGCGATGCCGCCAAAGCCCAAAATGCCGGCGATCAAGGCAATGACCAGAAACGTAACGACCCAGCTCAGCATGACAAAGATCTCCGCTTTCCACGTTCGGTTTCCACTCGGCGCAACCGCGATTGCGCATCGGCTGCAGGATTAATCCGGCGTTGGAACGAACGTTCCGCACCGTCCGGCGCCCGCTTTCGAAAAATATCGGAATCGAGGGAACAAAATCGCGCTCTCGCGGTGGCCCGGCGGGCAAAGCCAGGCCGGGATAACTCCTGTCAAATCCGCCGCCAAAGCCCTATATGCCCGCAATCCTGCTATGAAGGCTCCCTTTCACGGCCCCGCGGTGCCATCGTGGGGGGTAAGACGAATCGCACATGACCGAGCCGAACAAGCTGACCCATCACGGCGTTCCCGGCCACCAGCCCGCGGCTGGCGGCATCGCCGCGCGCGCCCGGGCGGCTGCGACCCCGCAATACCTGGCCGGCCTCAATCCCGAACAGCGCGAGGCGGTGGAAACGCTGGACGGGCCGGTGCTTGTGCTGGCCGGCGCCGGTACCGGCAAGACGCGCGTGCTGACCTGCCGCATCGCCCATATCCTCTCCACGGGCCGGGCGCGGCCGGGGGAAATCCTCTCGGTCACCTTCACCAACAAGGCGGCGCGCGAGATGAAACTGCGCCTCGGCCACATGCTCGGCCAGGCGGTCGAGGGCATGCCGTGGCTCGGCACCTTTCACTCCATCGGCGGACGCATCCTGCGCACCCATGCCGAGATGGTGCAGCTGAAATCCAATTTCACCGTGCTCGACGTCGACGATCAGGTCAGGCTCCTGAAGCAGCTGTTGCAGGCCGAGAACATCGACGACAAGCGCTGGCCGGCGCGGATGCTGGCCGGCCTGATCGACGGCTGGAAGAATCGCGGATTGACGCCTTCGCAGGTGCCGCCGGGTGAAGCTGCTGTCTTCGCCAACGGCAAGGGCGGCAAGCTCTATGCGAGCTATCAGGAGCGGCTGAAGATCCTCAACGCCGCCGATTTCGGCGATCTGCTG
>VFSW01004585.1_pt1 | contig 20585 bp, 22 predicted proteins | sample 5358111 | NCBI WGS metagenome assembly VFSW01 (sample SAMN11554181, study PRJNA540505) | mine drainage metagenome | isolation source: sediment from site ElyBrook_90M | place: USA: Ely Copper Mine, Vershire, VT | collected 2017
CGGCGGCGGCTCGTGGTTCCGCCGCAACGCGCTTACGGCGATCAGGGCGCGGGCGGCGTCATCCCGCCGGGCGCGACCCTCGTGTTCGACATCGATTTGATCGGCATCCGATGACTCAGGCGCCGGCCGCCGCCGCGCGCGCTGTGATCGCGGGTCCCGCGGGTGCACTCGAGGCGCTGGTGGAAGATCTTTGCGTCGAGGGAGCCGACTTCGCCGTCATTTGTCATCCGCACCCGCAATTCGGCGGAACGATGGACAATAAAGTGGTCACGACGCTCGCACGCGCGATGCATGCGTGCGGTATACCGTCGCTGCGCTTCAATTTTCGCGGCGTTGGCGCGAGCGAGGGCGTCTTCGATCAAGGGATCGGGGAAGCGGACGATGCGCTCGCCGTCGTCGATTGGGGAAAGTACCGCTGGCCGGGCCGCCGCCCGTTGCTGGCGGGGTTCTCGTTCGGCGCCTATGTCGCGATGCGTGCGGCGCAAGCTTTAGAACCTCGAAGGGTCATTCTGGTCGCGCCGCCGGTTGGCCGTTTCGACTTCGCCGCGCTGCCTGCGCCGCTTTGTCCGTGGCTGGTCGTGCAGGGCGACGCCGATGAGGTCGTCGACCCGGCGGCAGTAATGAGCTGGGCGCGTGCGGCGACGCCTGCGCCGCGGCTACGGGTGTTGCCGGGAGTGGGGCACTTCTTCCACGGGCACCTGCTCGAATTGCAAGATGCCGTAATCGATGAAATCCGGAGCGCCTGAGCCCAATTCAGCCGCTCCGGATTAGATGTCGGACTTTAGTTCACGAATTCCTTGAGGTTCTTGAGAGCGGCGATTCGCACCTTCTTGCTCGCCGGCTTCGCCTTGAACATCATTTTTTCGCCGTTGAACGGATTGATGCCTTCGCGTGCCTTCGTCGCAGGCTTCTTCACGACCTTCATCTTCAGAAGGCCGGGCAGCGTGAACAGGCCGTGACCGCGGAGGCTCTTCTTGATCGAGGTGGACAGTGAATCAAACACGGCTCCGACCTGTTTCTTGGTGAGATCCGTTTCCTTCGAAATGCTGGCAAGAATCTCGGACTTGGTCGGTGCAGCATTCTTTTTCGCCATTTTAAATCTCCTACTGATGTTTGCGAACGCGTATAGCGACGGCACTGAAAATTCGACTCGGGGCCGAAAATAACATAGAAAAAAGCCGATGTTTAGCGGAAATGAAAAAAAAGATCGTCGGGCGGCGAGTCTCCGAGGCCGGATTTTCCAGGACTTCGCTCCCTTGCGTGCACGCGCGAAACCTCAGCCATGAGCGAGCAGTATCAGCAGCGCGCCGATCGCGATCGACACCCAGAGAACGGAGAAATCGATCTGGCCGATCGGCGGGATCACGCGGCGCACCGGCCGGAGCACGGGTTCGCACAGCTGCCCCGCGATCCGTATTCCCGGCCCGTAGCCGCCGGACGCGATGAAGCTCGCGATCCAATAAAGCAGCAGCGCAAACAGGTAGATACGCAGCAGCATGTCGGCGAGGCTGAGCGCGGTGACGCGCGCGAATGAGGTCAAATCTCCGGGCGACAATCCGCGCAGCGCGAGCAGCGCTTCCGTGCGCACCGCCGCTGCCGCAAGTACCGCGACGACGGTCGCGGTGTCGACCTTGCCGACCGGCGGCAGCACGCGGCGCAGCGGCAAAATCAGCCAATTCGTCACCCTGACGATCGCATCTGCGAGCGGATCGCGAAAATCGGCCCGAACCAACTGAAGCAACAGGCGCAGAACGAATGCGAGCGTCAGCAGCCACAGAAGGGTGTCGACTACATAGCTGACGGCGTCCATGGCTCAGGGCGCCCCGAATTGCGCCGCGAGCTCGGCCGAGCGGCGGTCCGCCGCGGCGACTGCGTGGGCGACGATCGCACGCAGACCGGCCTCGTTCAGCACCGCGAGCGCCGCGGCCGTCGTTCCTCCTTTCGAGGTGACCTGCTCGCGCAGTGCAGCGAGTGTTTCGGTGGACTCGCGCGCCATTTGGGCGGCGCCGAATGCCGTCTCGAGGGTGAGCCGATGCGCTATTTCGTGCGGCAGACCGCGCTCGTGCGCGGCCGCCTCGAGCGCCTCCATGAACAAGAAGAAATAGGCCGGGCCGCTGCCCGACAAGGCCGTCACCGTGTCCATTTGCGATTCGTGCTCGACCCAGACCGTCGCGCTGACCGCGCTCATGATGGTCTCGGCGAGGGCTCGATGGGCCGCACCGACGCCTGGGGGCGCATACAATCCGGTTGCACCGAATCCGCTCAATGCCGGCCGGTTGGGCATCGTACGTACGACCGGCACCAACGGCCCGAACCAGCGCGCAAGCGCCGCGTGCGGAATGCCGGCCGCAACCGAGATCACGAGCGGCGGCGATCGGCCGAGGTGCGGTGCGAGCGCGGTTGCCACTGCGCGCATTTCCTGCGGCTTTACCGCGAGCAGGATCACTTCGGCGTCGGCCGCGGTCAGGGCGTTGTCCGCCGCCGCCGATACGCCGAATTCCCGGCTCAAGGCGCTGCGCCGCTGCTCGCTGGGATCGGCAACGGCGATGTGCGAACTCGGGACGCCGCGCTTGATCAATCCGCCGATCAGCGCCGCCGCCATGTTTCCGCCGCCGATGAATGCCAATTTGCGAAAGTTGTTCATTGGTTCGACCTTTTTCCTATGGAGCCTGCCGGCGCTCGCCGAATATCGAGGTGCCCACGCGCACGTGCGTGGCGCCTTCCGCGATCGCCTCCTCGAAATCCGCGCTCATGCCCATCGACAGTGTATCGAGGGAGAGGCCGCCGGCATTCAATTCCTGGAGAAGCGTCCGCAACCGGGCGAAAACGCGCCGCCGGGCCGACGGATCGGCTTGCGCGGGCGCAAGACACATCAGACCGCGCAAACGCACGCGCGGCAATTGCGCAATCCTCGCGGCCGCAGCGGCGAGCAGAGCGGGGGCAAGTCCGCCCTTGCCGGCTTCCTCGGTGAGCGCCACCTGGATGCAGAGGTTGAGCGGCGGGGCGTGTGCGGGGCGCTGCTCGGCGAGGCGGCGGGCCAATCCCAAGCGGTCGACGCTGTGCACCCAATCGAAATACGCGGCGATGGCGCGGGTCTTGTTCGCCTGGATCCTGCCGATGAAATGCCAACGGATCGGCAAATCGGCGAGCTGCTCGATCTTACGCTGCGCCTCCTGCAGATAATTTTCGCCCGAATCCGTGACGCCCAACATAGCGGCAACCCGGACGATTTCGGCAGGCTGGGCCTTGCTGACGGCGATGAGGGTGATGCCCGCGGGGTCGCGCCCGGCCGATTGCGCCGCGCGATCGATGCGGAACCGGACTTCGCGCAGATTCTCCGCCAAATTTTGCGGACTAATTAACATATTGGATGAGCGCACCCTCTTATATACTGCAACCGACAGGACCCGAGTCCAACTAGGAGCCGTCTATGGCGGTTGATATCGCGCAGCTTCTCGCCTTCGCGGTGAAGAACAACGCGTCGGATTTACATCTCTCGGCGGGCGTGGCGCCGATGATCCGTGTCGATGGCGACATGAAGCGCATCAACATGCCCGCGCTGGCGCACAAGGAAGTGCACAGCATGGTGTACGACATCATGAACGACAAGCAAAGGAAGGCATTCGAGGAGTTCTTCGAAACCGACTTCTCGTTCGAGATCCCGAAGCTCGCCCGCTTTCGTGTCAACGCATTCAACCAGAATCGCGGCGCCGGCGCGGTCTTTCGAACGATTCCGTCGACGATTCTCTCGCTCGAAGAATTGAATGCGCCCAAAACTTTCAAAGACTTGTGCATGCTCCCTCGCGGACTCGTACTCGTCACTGGGCCGACCGGATCGGGCAAGTCCACGACGCTCGCCGCCATGGTCAACCACTGCAACGACAATCGGCCCGATCACATTATAACCATCGAGGACCCGATCGAATTCGTCCATGAAAGCAAGCGCTGTCTCGTCAATCAGCGCGAAGTGCACCGCGATACCCTCGGATTCAGCGAGGCCTTGCGCTCGGCATTGCGCGAGGACCCGGATGTCGTGCTGGTCGGTGAAATGCGAGACTTGGAAACGATTCGTCTGGCGCTGACGGCCGCGGAGACGGGGCACCTGGTGTTCGGAACGCTGCACACGAGTTCCGCGGCCAAGACGATCGACCGCATCGTCGACGTCTTCCCGGCGGCGGAGAAGGAGATGGTGCGGGCGATGCTGTCTGAAAGCCTGCGCGCCGTCGTATCGCAAACGCTGATGAAGCGGGTCGGCGGCGGGCGTATTGCGGCGCACGAAATCATGATCGGCACGCCCGCGATCCGTAACTTGATTCGTGAAGGAAAAATTGCCCAAATGTACTCGGCGATCCAGACCGGGCAAGGTCAGGGCATGCAGACGCTGGATCAATGCCTGCAGGAGTTGGTGCAAAAGGGCGTCGTGAGCCGCGAAGAAGCGCGCTTCAAAGCGCAAAACAAGGACAGTATCTGATATGGAACGCGAGCAATCGATTCGGCTGATGCAGGACCTTCTGCGGCGCATGGTCGAAAAGAAGGGTTCGGATCTGTTCATCACGGCCGGATTCCCGCCGGCGATCAAGGTGGACGGCGAGATCTGCCCGCAGTCCGACCGCACATTGACCCCGGAGCACAGCGCGGGACTCGTGCGCGCGATCATGAACGACCGGCAGACCAAGGAATTCGACGCGACCAAGGAATGCAATTTCGCGATCGCGCCCCCCGGCATCGGGCGGTTCCGCGTCAGCGCGTTCGTACAACAAGGCTTCATCGGCGCGGTCGTGCGTACGATCAACGCGAAGATTCCGACGATCGAGGAACTCGAGTTGCCCGCGGTATTGAAAGAGGTCGTGCTCTCCAAGCGCGGGCTCGCGATTCTCGTCGGCGGCACCGGCTCGGGAAAATCCACGTCGCTTGCGGCGATGGTCGGCTACCGCAACGAGAAGACCCGCGGACACATCGTCACGATCGAGGATCCGATCGAGTACGTGCATGCGCACAAGGGCTGCGTGGTGACGCACCGCGAGGTCGGCGTCGACTGCGACAGCTGGCACCTTGCCCTCAAGAACACATTGCGGCAGGCGCCCGACGTGATCCTGATCGGGGAGATCCGTGATCGCGAGACCATGGAATACTGCATCCAATTCGCCGAGACCGGCCACCTCGTGCTCGCAACGCTGCACGCGAACAACTCCAATCAGGCGCTCGACCGAATCATCAATTTCTTCCCGGAGGAGCGGCGCGAGCAATTGCTCATGGACCTGTCGCTGAACATTCGGGCCTTGATCTCGCAGCGCCTCATTCCGCGCGAGTCCGGGTCGGGCCGAATTGCCGCGATGGAGGTCATGCTGCAGTCGCCGCTGATTTCCGATTTGATCTTCAAGGGAGAAGTCACGAAGATCAAGGACGTGATGTCGAGATCGAACCGTCTCGGCATGAAGACGTTCGACCAGGCGCTGTTCGAACTATACGAGGCGGGCCTGATCTCGTACGAAGACGCGCTGCGCAACGCGGATTCGAAGAACGAGCTGCGGCTGCGCGTGAAGCTGGAGAGCAAGCGCGAAATGAAGAATCCCGAAGACGGCGGGCAAGCGCTGCAGATCCTCGAGGAAGAAGAAGGCCAGGTGTTCTGATTCATGTCCGCCGTCGCGCCCGCCTCTACGCTGAATACGAAGCCACTGTTCAAATTGATGGTGGAAAAGAAGGCGTCCGACCTCTTCTTCACCAGCAATGCGCCCGTCAAGATCAAGATCGAAGGCAAGATCTTTCCGGTCAACAAGCAGGTATTGAGCCCCGAAACGGTGCGTCAGGCCGCGCTCGGCATGATGACCCAGGAGCAAATCGAGCACTTCAACGAGAACCTCGAAATCGACTTCGCGATTTCCGAGCCCGGACTCGGCCGCTTTCGCGTGAACGTCTTCTATCAGCGCGGCTACCCGGCGATGGTACTCCGCTATATCACCGCGGACATGCCGCGGCTCGAAGATCTCGGCATCCCCGAGATACTGAAGGATCTCGTGATGCTCAAGCGCGGATTGATTCTGATGGTCGGCGGCGCCGGTGCGGGAAAATCGACGACTCTCGCGGCGATGATCAACTATCGCAATGAGATCTCCTCGGATCACATATTGACGATCGAGGATCCGATCGAATTCCTGCATACGAACAAGAAATCGATCGTCAATCAACGCGAAGTGGGCCTCGACACCAAGTCGTTCGCGCGCGCATTGCGCAGCGCCGTGCGCGCTGCGCCCGACGTCGTCCTGGTCGGCGAGATCCGCGACCGCGAAACGATGGAGTCGGCGATCGCTCTCGCCGGAACCGGGCATCTGTGCATCGCCACCCTGCACGCGAACAATTGCGCCGAGGCGCTGGACCGGATAATCAACATGTTTCCGCGCGACCAGCACAACCAGGTCTTCCTCGACTTGTCCCAGTATCTGCGAGCGATAATCTCCCAGCGGCTCGTGCTGGCGAAGACCGGCGCACGCACGGCTGCGTGCGAGGTCATGGTCAATACGGCGCATATGTCGGAACTCGTCAAGAAAGGCGATGTGATCGGGGTCAAGGAGGCGATCAGAACGGGAACGGAGCGCGGCATGCTGAGCTTCGACTCCTCGCTGTACAACCTCGTGCGTGAAGGCCGCATCGAACTCGAGGAGGCGCTCGCGAGCGCGGACTCGAGGACCAACCTGGAAGCGAAGATCAATTTCGGCTGAGGCGTTCGCCCGCAGCGGCGGCCGGCGCGCGGCAGAGCACTAGGTTGCTCTCGAATTCGCGGCTGCAGACCTGCCAGCCGGCGCGCTGCGCGCGCTCGCGGCAGGCGCGCGGATCGAGCGTAAGCGCCCGCAACGCGGCGCGCGCAAGATCGTGATCCAGCGCGCCGGTTACGCCGTCCTCTACCACGTCGATCGGGCCGGTGACCGGGAAGGCGGCGACCGGTACGCCGCAGGCCATGGATTCGAGATTCACGAGGCCGAACGTGTCGGTGCGGCTCGGGAACACCATGACATCCGCGGCGGCGAGATGCCTCGCCAAGTCTTCGCCGAAGCGGAATCCGACGAAATGAGCCTCGCGGAATTTCGCCTGCAGCCGCGCGCGCGCCGGGCCGTCGCCGATCAGTATCTTGGCTCCGCTCCAGGGCATCGAGAGGAACGCTTCGACGTTCTTTTCGACCGCGATGCGGCCGACGTAGGCCGCGATCGGCCGCCGCAGATCCAGAAACGCCTTGTCGCGCGGTTTGAACAATTCGGTGTCGACGCCGCGCCGCCACACGCTGAGGTTCGGGAAGCCCCGGATCTCCAGTTCCTCGCGCACCGATGCGGTGCTCACCATGCAGCGGTCCGCAGCGCCGTGGAACCAGCGCAGCGCCCGGTAGGACAGGGCGGTTGGAATCGGCAGGCGCGCGCGCAGGTATTGCGGGAACCGCGTGTGATAAGAAGTCGTGAAGCGCAAGGAGTGACGCAGACAATAGCGCCGCGCCGCGAGCCCCAACGGTCCTTCGGTCGCGATATGCACCGCGTGCGGCCCGAAGGACCGCATTTTTCGCGCCGCCGCCCGGTATGGTAGAACCGAAAGCCGAATCTCCGCATACGTCGGGCAAGCTACGCTGCGAAAATCGCCGGGCGTGATCATCCGCACCTCGTGGCCAAAGCGTGCGAGCCAGGACGCCGTTTGCGCCAACGTGGCGACGACGCCGTTCGTTTGCGGGTACCAGGCGTCGCTGACGATCATGATGCGCATCGTCGGCGACCTTCGCAGATCAGCGTGACGATTTGGTTAACGCCCGACGCAAGATCCGCCGGGCGCGGCCAAAGCGCCACGCAGGTTTGTAATGAGCCTGCAACGAGATTGCGATATTTGCTGGGCGGCGTTTTCTTTTTTGCGTCATTTCGAGGAACCACCATGCCAACGTTCAGAGAAGCTCTAGCGACCCAGCGATGGGACGATCACCGGTACTATCACCACAGCCGGATCAACCAGTCCTTGCATCTATTCAGCGCGATCAGCTTCATCATCGCGTACGCGTTCTTCTTCGAGGATCCGGCCGCGTCGGCCCTGATCGGCTGGCTGCTCGCGATGGTAAGCCGCCAGGCGGGACATTTCTTGTTCGAGCCCAAGGGCTACGATGAGGTGAATCGTGCGACCCACGAACACAAAGAGAGCATCAAGGTCGGCTACAACTTGCGACGCAAGTCGGTCCTGCTCGCGATTTGGGCGGCCGCTCCGGTCGTGCTGTGGATCGCCCCGACCCTCTTCGGCGTCTTCAAGGCGCACGCGAACCGGGCCGAATTCGCCCGCCAGGTCGGCGAAATATGGCTGGTGGTCGGCATCGGCGGCTTGCTGTTCCGCACCGCGCAACTCATCCTCGTAAAGGATCTGCAGACCGGCCTCGTGTGGTTCACGAAAATACTCACCGATCCGTTTCACGACGTGAAGCTGTATTGCAAGGCGCCGCTTCACCTGCTGCGCGGCGAGCTGATCGACCGGATGGACGGCCGGCAACGGGCCTGAATCATTTCACGCAGTACGCGGCGCCGGATGGACTTGTCGGCCGTCGCGGGGCCGGACCACCAGCCGTCGCGCGCCATCGCCGCGGCGGCCGACATGATTCTGTCGGCCGTTTCGGCGAAGTCGGCATCGGTGAAATTCAGGCTGAAAATGAGCCGACCGGATCCCACCCAACTCAAGGCCAGGCCCGCGGCGCGCAGGTAAAATTGAAACATCCAGTTGTATTGCGATGGTTGGGTATAGAGAAACGTCCAAATCGTCGACAGATGCGCGACACGCACCGGCAGGCCCGCCTCGCGCAGCCGCCCGTTCAGCACGGCCGCGCGCGCATCCCAGGTCGAATCCAGATCCCGATAGAGCGCCCGAACCGGCTCCTCATCGAAACGCCGCAAGAACTCCGCCATGGCCCCCATGACGTACGGGTGTGCGTTGAAGGTGCCGCGCGCGAAGCAGACGTCCGCGGGCCTGTCGTCACGGAATCGCCGCATCAAATCGTGGCGGCCGCAGAGCACCCCGACCGGCAACCCGCCGGCGACGGTCTTCCCGTAGGTGACCATGTCGGCGCGGACGCCGAAGTACTCCTGGGCGCCGCCCGGCGCGAGCCGAAAGCCGACGAATACTTCGTCGAAGATCAGCGGTATTGCGCGCAGGCTGCACACCGCGCGCAGCTTGCCGAGCCACGCCGTGTACGCGGCCCGATCGAAGCGTGCGCGGCGGCCGCTGTCGAGCAGCGTGGAATCGCCCGGCGCGCCCGCGTTCGGGTGCATGGCTTGAAGCGGATTGACGAGTACGCAGGCGATGTCGCGGCGGCTCTTCAGCACCCGCAACGATGCATCGTCCATGTCTTTCAGCGTGTACGTGTCGCGCGCCGGCAGCGGATTGCCGACGCCTGGCTGCACGTCGCCCCACCAGCCATGGTACGCGCCGCAGAACCGTACCAGACGCGCACGCTGGGTATGATAGCGCGCGAGCCCGACGGCCTGCATCACGGCTTCCGTGCCGGACATGTGAAAGGAGATTTCCTCCTGAGCGGAAATCTCCAACAGGCGGCGCGCGTTGTGCGCCGTCACCGGGTGGTACGCGCCGAGCACCGGGCCGAGCGCGCGCACGCGTTCGCTGCCGCGCTCGATGCACTCCTTGTAAAAGTCGTAGCCGAAGACGTTGACGCCGTACGAGCCGGTCAAGTCGATGAACCGGTTGCCGTCGAGATCCGTGACGTGCACGCCGTCGGAGGATGCGACGAACGCGCCGATCTGCAGATGTTCGCGCACGCGGCGGCTGAATTGAAACGGCACCCGATAGCGGGAGGTGAACTCCAAATCGGATATCGCGCCCCTTACGCCTGCGGTTTCATCGACGGAGCGGGCAAAGCGCTGCGCAAAGAGCGCCGCAAGCCGCTCGAACCCCGCGCGCCGCGCGGCGGCCAGCTCGTTGGATGCGCCGTCGGCGCAAAAGAAGCGCCGCTCGTCGTATTCGTAATGCGGCACGAGCGCGGCGATGCGGCGGGCGATCCGCGCATGGCCGGCGAGCGAACGGTGCTTCGCCGCCGCGAGCTGCAGCCGCAGCCGCAGCTTGTGAAAACTCGCGCCCGCGGCGAGCGCGGTGATCCCGAGCGCGAGCGGTGCGGTGAACGTCAACAGTGTCTTCGTGGGCACGCCAATCCTCCGCCGGTACTTTATTGCGGACGGATGACACTTCGATGACCGCGCTTTCGGCAATCGCGCGCCTGATTCGGTGCGAGGACCTCAACTTCTTGCTGACGAACCGAATTCCGCGGCGGCTGTCGACACGCGTGATGGGCCGCGTGAGCCGAATCGAGAATTCGTGGTTCGTCGCCGCGGGGCTCGCGGCGTGGAAGCTGTTCTTCGGCCTCGATCTTCGCGACGCGCGCAAGACGCGTTTTTGCAGCCTGCAAGATTGCTTCACGCGCGAGCTCAAGAGGGGAGCGCGTCCGATCGATGCGGATGCGTCGCATCTCGCGAGCCCATGCGACGCGATTCTAGGCGCCGCCGGCACGGTTGCGGACGGCGCGGTGCTGCAGGCGAAAGGCTTTCCATATCCGCTGATGGACCTATTGGGCGATGAGCAATTGGTGCGCTATTACCGCGGCGGACAATACGCGACGCTCAGGCTGACGGCCGGCATGTATCACCGCTTTCACGCGCCCCACGATTGCCTTGTTGAGCAAGTGACGTACGTGTCGGGAGATACGTGGAACGTCAATCCGATCGCACTCGAGCGCGTCGAGCGGCTATTCTGCAAGAATGAGCGCGCAATAATCCGCTGCAGGCTCCGGTCGTCGGGTCATTTGATCACGCTCGTGCCGGTCGCCGCGATCTTGGTCGCGAGCATCCGTCTGCATTTCGCCGAGGTGCTCCTGCATTTGCGCTATCGAGGGCCCGGCGTGATTCCGTGCGACGCGGTGCTCGCCAAAGGCGAGGAAATGGGCTGGTTCGAACACGGCTCGACGATCATCGTGTTCGCGCCGCCGGGCGTTTCGCTGCGCGCGGAGCTGCGCGCCGGCGATCGGATCCGGATGGGCGAGGCGCTGATGCGGATCGAGTCGTGAGAGGCCCGGCGGTCAGCGCGCGGCGCGCATGCCGAGCGACGCCGCGAAGGCAATCGCCGCGGCCGGCAGCAGCGCGACCGCGGACAGCTGCCAGCCGCCGGCCGCAGCCGCGACCGCCGCCACGGCCGGCGGTCCGAGGAGCTGGCCCGCGTGCGAAGCCTGGACGACGAAGCCCATCGTCGTCGCGGTCGAACCGCGGTCGGGCGCGACGCCCGGGACGCTGGCGAAGATCGACGCAGGTACCAAGCCGCCGATGCCCGAGAATGCGATCACGAGCATGTAGCGGGCGGGAGCCGCAAGCGATGCGGAAAAAATGCCCAACGTCGCGATCATCATCGCGACGCAGGCGAAGCCGATCAGGCGCCGCGGCGTGAACTGCCGCGCGATCAGTACGCTCGCCGCCAGATTCCCGAGCGCGTTGACGATGACGGCGATGGCCGTCAGAGTGCCGGCGGCCTGCGCACCGTATCCCTGCTGGCGCAGGATCGTGGGTAGAAAGCCCATAACCGCCAGGTACTGGAACGTATAGAACGCGAAGATCACCGCGAGCAGTGCAGGTCCGCGGCGCAGCACGCTGCGCAAACTCGCGAGCGTCGGCAGCGCGTGGCCCCGCGCCGGCAGCTGCGGCGGGCGTGCGATTGCGAGTGCCGCCGCGAGCAGTATCAGGAGCGCAGCGTTCAGCTTCCAGAGCGTACGCCAGCCGGCCGCGTGCAGGACGGCCGGAGCGACCGCGAGTGAAAGCGCCATGCCGAGCGGCATGTAGGTTCCCCAGAGGGCGGGAACGAAACGCCGATCCCGCATGCCGCTGCTCGCGACCAACAGGCTCGGTATCGCGACCACGACGATGACGAAGGACGTCCCTTCGGCGACGCGGCTGGAAAGGAGCACGAAAGCAGAGGAGGCGCCGCTGCCGAGCAGGCTCGCGGCCCCCATGCCGAGGAGGCCGCCGACCGCCGCGCGCCGCGGACCGAAGATGTCGGCCAGGGAACCTGCGAGGCAGCCGATCAGCGCGCCGATGACGCTGAAAACGGAGAGGACCCAGGCCGCGGCCACGATCGAGAGGTGAAGTTCCCGCTGCAGTGCTCCGAGGGACGGCGGCACCTTGCCGATCTGCATCGCAGCGCCGATGCCGCCCGCCAGCAGCAGTCCGACGTAGCTCCAGCGGGTCTGTTGCGGAGGCCCCGCAATCCCGCCGATCATATTCTTGGTATTCATGACTGCGGACTAGAATAGCGGGCGATGAGCGACATGCGAACATGAATGATCCCGGCGGCACCCTGGCCGGCTTCGCGGCGGCGCTCGGCGCGGGTCTGTTGATCGGCATCGAGCGCGAGCGGCGCAAACGATCGGGTTCCGGCCGCGCGCCCGCGGGGGTGCGGACTTTCGCACTGGCCGCTCTTGCCGGCGCCGGGGCCTCGGCGCTGTCTCAACCGCTGCTGGTTGCCGCCGGCGCCCTGCTGATCTCGGCGTTGTCCACGGTCGCCTATTGGCGCAGCCGTTCGCGCGATCCGGGAGTGACGACCGCACTCGCGCTGCTGGTCACCTACATGATCGGCGTGCTCGCGATCGGACACGCGATTCTCGCGGCGGGAGGGGCGGTGGTGGTGACCACGCTACTCGCAAGCCGCCAAACGCTGCACCAGTTTTCGGTCGACATCTTGACCGAATCGGAGTTGCGCGATGCGCTCGTGTTCGCCGCGGCGGCGCTGATTCTATTGCCGCTGCTGCCGAACAAGGACATCCCCTGGGCCGAAGGGATCAATCCGCGGCGAATTTGGGGGCTCGTGGTTCTTTTCATGGCGCTGCAGGCGGCTGGCTATGTCGCACTGCGTGCCGCAGGCGCGCAGCTCGGTCTCGCGCTGTCCGGGCTCGTCGGCGGGTTCGTCTCGAGCACCGGCACCATCGCCGCTCTCGGCGCGCGCGCGCGGGATGCGCCGACGCTGCGTTTATCTTGTGTTTGCGGCGCGATGTTGTCGAGCGTCGCCACTATCGTACTGCTCGCGGTCGTGATCCTCACCGTCTGGCCGAGAGGGTTGATCGTGCTGGCGACATCGCTGCTGGCGGCACTGCTGGCCGTGGGCGGGTCGGCCGCGGTCGCCTACTTGCTGCAGCGGGACAAGGCGGCTTCGAGCCCGGCCCAGGGGCGGGCCTTCAATCTGCTCTATGCCATTGGGTTCGCGGCGTTGCTGGTCGGCGTCACCGCCGTGGTTTCGCTGGTCTCCAAATTCTTCGGCGACGGCGCGGCGGCCGCGGCTACCGCCGTCGCCGGCGCGTTCGACGTGCACGCAGCCGCCGCTTCGACACTATCGCTCGCCGCCGGCGGGAAGCTCGGCGCGGCGGACATTCGTATGCCGATACTCGTTGCATTTTCGACCAACACCATAGCCAAGCTGGTTGGCGCGTTCGTCGTCGGCGGCCGGGCATACGGTGCCTGGGTGAGCGCAGGCCTCGGCCTGACCGCCGTCGCGGCCTGGTTGCCGATGGTCATTTGGCGCTGACGGAGCAAATCGACCGCGTCCCTTGGGTGCGGCAAGGGAGCTCCTGCCCTCACAGCGGGTGGCGCTGCCGCGTCAGGGTCGCGGCGATCGCAGCGAGCACCGCCATGCGCACGGCGACGCCGTTGTTCACTTGTTCGCGGATCACGGAACGCGGGCCGTCGGCGACCTCCGAGCTGATTTCCACGCCGCGGTTCATCGGGCCGGGATGCATGACCAGCGCGCTCGGCGCAGCGAGCCTCAAGCGCGCCGCCGTCAGGCCGAATTCGCGAAAGTAGGCGGCGTCGTCGAGCGATGCGCTTTGCACCATGCGCTCCTTTTGTATGCGCAGCATCATGACGACGTCCGCGCCGGCGATGCCGTCCTCGATCCGCGTGAAACGCTGCGCGGCGCGGAACTCGTTCTCCGCGGGCAGCAGCGCTTCGGGCGCCACGAGCCGCAGATCCGTCGTGCCGAGCGTCGCGAGCGCCTGCGAGGTCGAGCGGGCGACGCGCGAGTGCTTGATGTCGCCGACGATCGCGACTTTCAATCCGGCAAAACGCCGCTTGTGCGCCCTGATCGTCAGCACATCGAGCAAACCTTGCGTAGGGTGCGAAAGATGCGCCTCGCCGGCGCTGATCACGGAGACGTGCGGATCGACGTGGTCGATCAGGAATTCGGGCAATCCCGCCTCGGAGTCGCGGATCACGAATATGTCCGTGTTCATTGCCTCGAGCGTGTAGATGGTGTCGAGCATGGTTTCGCCCTTCGCGCGCGAACTCGACTGCAGGTCCATATTCAGTACGTGCGCGCCGAGTCGGCGGGCGGCTAGATCGAACGACGCGCGCGTGCGCGTGCTCGGCTCATAGAACAAATTGGCGACCGTGACGCCGGCAAGTTCGCGCCCCTCGTACGCCGGCTGTCCCGGAAAGCGCCGGTAAGCTTCCGCTCGGTCGAGAATGGCGGTCAGGGCGTCGCGTGCGAGTCCGCCGAGCGTGATGAGATGCCGCAGCCCGCCGGCGCTATCTTGTTGTGACCGCATTTCGCCTCAAATATTCTCTTCGATCCAGCGCTCCAGGATCACGCAGGCCGCAGCGGCATCGATGTCCGTCTTCGCGACCCGACGTTTGCGCAACCCCGATTGCCTGGCCTGGCGCAGCCGCGCGGCGGCCTCGAGCGAGGAATAACGCTCGTCGACCAGCTCGATCGCGAGGCCGCAGCGCTGCGCCAGCTGGGCGGCAAACTCGCGGGCGCCGGCCGCCAAGGAGCCCTCGGTGCCGTCGGCATTATACGGCAGCCCGACGATCGCGCGCGCCGGCTGCCACTTGCGCACCAAGGAGACGATCGCGGGCCAAGGTGGGCCGTCGGCGCCGACGAGGATCGCCGTGAGCGCAGAAGCGGTGCCGCTCATCGTGTCGCCGGTGGCGACGCCGATGCGCCGTTTCCCAAAATCGAACGCGAGAAGAAGCTGCGGCGGACGGCTGCGCGTCGCCTCAGGCATTGCCGCTCATCGGACTGATTCGCGCAAGATCCACGCCGAGCAGGCGCGCCGCCGCTTCCCATCGGGATTCGAAAGGCAGATCGAAAATGATCTGCGCGTCGACTTGCGCATTGAGCCACGCGTTCGCGCGTATTTCATCTTCCAGTTGGCCGCTGTCCCAGCCGGCATAGCCGAGCGCGACGAGCGCTTCGGTCGGCCCGTCGCCGCGCGCAATCGCGGCCAAGATGTCGCGCGATGTGGTCACGTGGATGCTGTCGGAGACCTTGAGCGTGGAATCCCACTGGCCGCCCGCACGGTGTACGACGAAGCCCCGGTCCGTCTGCATCGGGCCGCCGCGCAGCACCTTGCGGTCGGCGAGAGGCCCGCTTTCAAGCTGGATTTCCAGCTGTTCGAATACCTCGCCCATGCGCATCGGCAAGGGCTTGTTCAGAATCAGCGCGAGCGCGCCGCGCGGGCCGTGGTCGCATACCAACGAGACGGTTTGCGCGAAATTCGGATCGCCCATCGTGGGCATCGCGATCAGCAGTTGATTCGTCAAATAGCCCGTAATGCTCATGGCTTTTCCATCGTCGCGCAAAGAGGCGGCTTGCGGGCGAGCGAGCGCGTCAGTGCGGCGCCGCCGGCTCGTCCGCTGCAGAGTAAAGCACACTCGACCCTCGCGCGGTACCCGACAGGAACTCCCACTCGTAGGCAATGCGAATTTGATCGTGGGTCGAGCGCATTTTGCGCGGAAACGGCTCGAACGGCGCCGCGAGTTTCAGAATCCGGATCGCGGCGGCGTCGAGTTCGGGCCGGCCGCTGCTGCGGCGAACAACGGCGCGCGCCAGCCTTCCGTCGGCATCGATGGTCACTTCGACGACCGGCGTATCTACGCCGCTCTTGAGGCGCGCCGCACTCGGGAAATTCATCGTACCGACACGCTCGACGCGGCGGCGCCAGCTGTCCAAGTATTCGGCCACGTCCGATTCGCGCGTATCGGCGGAAATCCACAGCTGGCGCCGCGCTTGGCCGCGCAGGCGCAGCGCGACGCCGTCGCTGTTCGGCTCCATGGCGAAGTCCGGCCGGTTCTCGAGGCGCAACGGCATTGCGGACGCGGCTTGCGCGGCCGCGGCCCGAGCGAAATAGAGGATCTTCGGCGACGGCCCCCGCGTCGCGATCATCGCGTCGTCGCCGGCGCCGTCCCCCGCCGGCCGATAGCTCCGCCCTTCGCCGTCGGCGACCCCGGGCCGATCGGCGCGTGCGGGCGAGGATTTCGGTACCAACGCCCTCTGCGCCGCGGTCGTGTTGCCGGCGCCGCGCTGACTTCTCTGCGCAAGATATTTTGCGCCGCGGTTATGCGCGACGGCAGGCCCCTTGTCGCCGACCAGGATGATCTCGAGACCCGGCCCATTGCCCTGCGCACCGCTCTGCGGCGGACTGAACGTCACGCCGAGTATGATGATCGCGTGCAGCAGCGCCGCCACGAAGCAGGTCGTCAATATGCGGTCGTTCGCGGGGGGGAGCCCGGCTTCGAGAAGATCGGAATTCACGCGGCTCTCAGGATCCTGGCGATCGCGGCCATCAGACTTGCACCGATATCGACCGAGTGCTTCTTGTCTAGTTCGCGTATCCCGGTCGGGCTCGTTACGTTGATCTCCGTGACGAAGTCGCCGATGACGTCGAGACCGACGAAGATCATGCCGGCGGCGCGCAACGGCGGTCCGATCTTCGAGCAAAGCCAGCGGTCGCGCTCGTTGAGCGGGCGGCTCTCGGCGCGTGCGCCGGCCGCCAGGTTGCCGCGGTTGTCGGCGCTGTCAGGCACGCGCCGCAGCGCATACGGCACCGGTTCGCCGTCGACGAGGATCACGCGGCAATCGCCGGCGGTCAGGATTTCCGGCAGGTAGCGTTGGATGATCGCGTAGCGGCTGCCGTAGTCGGTCAGTGTTTCGAAAATGACGTTGCGGTTCTTGTCGCCTTCCTCGAGCACGAAAATCGAACGGCCTCCCATGCCGTGCAGGGGTTTGCAGACCGCCTTGCCGTGCTCGCGCAGGAACTCGCCCATGTCGCCCATGTCGCGCGTGATCAGCGTCGGCGCGCAGCAATCCGGGAACCATGCCGTGTACACCTTTTCGTTCATGTCGCGCAGACCCTGCGGATCATTGACGACGACCGCGCCCTGTTGCTGCGCGCGATTCAGGATATAGGTCGTGTAGATGTATTCCGTGTCGAACGGCGGGTCCTTGCGCATCAGGATGGCGCCGCAATCGCCCAAGCGGCCGATCTGGTAGGCGCCGCGCTCGAACCAATGCGCCGGATCGTCGAATACCCGCAGCGGCGCGAGGCGGCCATAAGCGGTCCCGTCCCGCAGCCAGAGGTCCTTCTGCTCGGCGTAGAGGATCTGCCAGCCGCGCTGCTGCGCCGCCAAGAGCATCGCCAACGTACTGTCTTTGGCCGGCTTGATCGTCTCGATCGGATCCATGACGACAAGAAGGCGGACCTGGGAAGACATCGAATTCCCCTTACCGGTTGGGCGGCACCGACTGGAAGTGTACGCCAAGCGGGGGGCCGGTCCGCTTACATCAAAAACTGTGAACCAGTCCGCCGTCGTTTGCGCCGCATTGCCTCCAAATGTGACGTCCATGCCGTGGCTTGAGGGGCCTAGATATGTTAAAAAGTCACGATATTCCGGCACCTACGCGCAGTGACTTCATGACCGCAATCGACAAATCCAGACTTCAGGGCCTCAAGGTGCTTGTTATCGACGACAGCAAGACGATCCGTCGAACCGCCGAGACGCTGCTGACCAAGGAAGGATGCGAGGTATTCACGGCCATCGACGGGTTCGATGCGCTGTCGAAGATCGCCGACCATCAACCGGATATCGTGTTCGTCGACATCATGATGCCGCGTCTCGACGGCTATCAGACCTGTTCGCTGATCAAGCATAACAAGGTCTTCAAGCAGATCCCCGTGATCATGCTGTCGAGCAAGGACGGCTTGTTCGACCGGGCGCGCGGCCGGATCGTCGGCTCCGAGCATTATTTGACGAAACCGTTCACGAAGGACGAGTTATTGGGTGCGATCGAAGCCCACGTGGGCAAATGACGGGAGAATCCAGGCATGGCATTGATTCTTATTGTCGACGACTCGCCCACTGAGGTCTTCGTGATGCAGAAGGCTTTGGAGAAGCACGGCTTCACGACGGCCGCGGCCGAGAACGGTGAGGAAGGCATTCGCAAGGCCAAAGCGATGAAGCCGGATTTGATCTTCATGGACATCGTCATGCCCGGGGTCAACGGCTATCAGGCGACGCGCACGCTCATCAACGATCCCGAGACGAGGCTGATTCCGATCATCATGGTGACGACCAAGGGGCAGGAAACGGATCGCGTCTGGGGGCTGCGCCAAGGAGCGGTGGATTACATCGTGAAGCCGGTCTCGGCCCAGGCGCTGGTCGCGAAGGCCCAGGCGGCGCTCGCCGTATGACTGACGTCGCCGGCGGCGCCACGGACGACCTGCGCAGCTTGCGGGACCGCCCGTTCGAGCTGCTCAAGGAGTTGGAAAAGCGCAGCCGCGCGAACATCGCAGGTCCGGCCCCGGAGGCGAGCGTCGGGCGGGAATGGGTCGGCGTCGCGTTTCGCATGGGCGGCGAGACCTTTCTCGTCGCGCGCGAAGAAACGCGCGAAGTCCTGGGCTACCCCGCGGCGGTGACCCGGATCCCGGGGGCTAGGGCATGGGTCAAGGGGCTCGCGAACGTTCGCGGCCAGCTCTTGCCGATGATCGATCTGCGCCAGTTCCTGGGCAGCGGCATGACGGCGGCGGGGCGTAACACGCGCGTGATCGCCGTCAATCATCGCGATATCCCGGCTGGATTGATGGTCGACGAGGTGCTCGGCTTTCGCCGCTTCGCGGAGCGGGAGTTCAGCCCGGATCCGCCGCCGACCGTGATTCGCTGCGACAGTTACCTCGCCGGTGCATTTCGCCGCGGCGGCGAAGTGTGGCCGGTGTTGAGTCTTAAGGGCCTCGTGGAGAGCCAAAGTTTCCTGCAGGCGGCGAGCTAAGGGCCGGGATCGCGCAATGACCAAATCAGACGATACGAACCGATGGTCCCGCATATTGCCGGCGCTCGCTGCGTTGTCCGTGGCGTGCATCGCCGTCGCGGCCTGGCTCGTGCTGCTCACGCGGCCCCCGAGTCCGCAGGCGGCATCCGCCGAGGAGCTTTCGTTCGTCCTGCAGCGCATGCCGTTCGAGGCGCAGAACGCATTGCGCGGCGATGCGGCTGCGTTCGACGCTCTGGCGCAGAGCGGGGCGCGCGCCAAGGCGCTGCTCGGCGGAACGAGCGCAGCAGGCGGCGCCGTCGCGGCCTTGAGCGTGAAGTTGAGCGGCACGTTGGATACCATCGGCGCGGCGCGCCCCGCGGTTCTCGCGATCCTGTCGTCCAATCGGGACGTGCATTCCATCGCGCCGAAGCTGCTTTCGCAGCTCGGCGACCTCGCGAGTTCCGGCGGAGTGCAAAAGCTCGAAGGCATGAGCCGCTATCTGGAGCGGTTCGAGCTGACGGTACAGCGAATTCAGCAGGAATTGAACGGCCTCGCCGCCGGCATCGGCGACGCGGCCCCGGCGGCGCAGCGCTTGGCCGACAGCCTGGAGTTCTTGAACCAAGTCGTTCGCGGCCTGTCGGGCGAGGACTCGGGATTGGGCTTGACGCCCGTTTCCGGTCCGGACGCACAACAGCGGTTGAAGGGCCTCGTCGAGCGCAATCAACAATTCGCCGCGGCGGTGCGCGCGGCGATCGGCGCGGCCGAGCCCCTGTCGAAGGCGCAGGCGGCTGCGCGTGCGCTGCCCGGCTTGACCGAGCCGCTCGCATCGACGTACGGAGCTGCGGCGCCGCCTGCCGCCGGCGCCGCGAACAGCCTCAAAGCGTGGATATTGGCGAGTCTCGTGCTCGCTCTCCTCTGCCTGACGGCGCTTGCATTGGTCTACCGCAAGGCGGTCGATGCGCGGCGCACGATCGACCTGCGCGTGCGCGAGAACGAGCGCAATCAAGAGGCGATCATGCGTCTGCTCGATGAGCTGTCGAATCTCGCGAACGGCGACTTGACCGTGCAGGCCACCGTCACCGAAGACATCACCGGCGCGATCGCCGACTCGATTAATTACGCGATCGAGGCCCTGCGCGGGCTGGTCACGACGATCAACGAAAGCGCGATCCAATTGGACGGATCCACGAAGCAGGCGCAAGGCGCCGCGGCGCACATGGCGAAGGCGAGCGCCGCGCAGTCGCGCCAGATCTCCGCGGCGAGCGAGTCCATGGCCGACATGGCGGCGTCGATCGAGGAAGTATCCGGCAACTCGGAGCGCTGCGCCGATGTCGCCAGACATTCGGTCGACATCGCCCACAAGGGCGGCGACGCCGTGCGCCGCACGATCGACGGCATGAATGCGATTCGCGAGACCATCCAGGAGACGAGCAAGCGGATCAAGCGGCTCGGCGAGAGTTCGCAGGAGATCGGCAACATCGTCGAGCTGATCAACGATATCGCCGAGCAGACCA
>VFSW01004586.1_pt1 | contig 20582 bp, 17 predicted proteins | sample 5358111 | NCBI WGS metagenome assembly VFSW01 (sample SAMN11554181, study PRJNA540505) | mine drainage metagenome | isolation source: sediment from site ElyBrook_90M | place: USA: Ely Copper Mine, Vershire, VT | collected 2017
ACTGCACGCGCTCGACAAGTACGTGCAGCTGAAAACGACCTGGATAAAGCTGTAGCGCGCGCCGATGCGGTCCGAGCGCGCGCCCGGCGCGGCCGAGGCCGTCCGTTTCGCCGCGTACCCGTTCACGCCCGAACGGCACGCGGCGAGGCTCCCGCCGCTCGCCGGCGCGATCGAGCGGACGCGCCACGCGGTCGCGATCGTCGGCGCCGGCCCGGTGGGCTATTGCATTGCGCTCGGGCTCGCGCGCCACGGCGTGCGCTCGGTGCTGATCGAGGCCGATGATTCGGTGTGCTCCGGCAGCCGCGCGATTTGCATCTCGCGGCGCAGCTTGGAGATCATCGCACGCCTGGGCGCGCTCGCGGGGTACTTGAACACCGGCCTGCCATGGACCGGCGGGCGCAGCTTCTACCGGGATGCCGAAGTGCTGCGCTTCACGATGCCGCAGGATGAGAACCAGCGGCTGCCGCCGATGCTCAATCTCGCCCAATACCACATCGAACAGATTCTGCTCGAGCGCGCGCAGCAGTCGCCGGACATGATCGATCTGCGCTGGCAGACGACGCTCGCAGGCATGGCGGTGCATGGCGACGGCGCGCGCCTGCGTTTGGGCTCGCCGCTCGGCGATTACCAGATGGACGCCGATTGGGTGGTCGCCGCCGATGGCGGCCGCAGCACGGTGCGTGAGGCGCTCGGACTTACCCTTGGCGGCGCGAGCTACGAGGGCCGCTACGTCATCGTCGATATTTTGCTCGACAGCGCGCGCCCCGCGGAGAGGCTCGCGTATTTCGATCCGCCCTGCAATCCCGGTTCGACGGTTCTCGTGCACAAGCAGCCGCAGAACGTTTGGCGCATCGACTATCAGCTGCGCGACGGGGAAGACCCCGACGAGGCCGTCAAGCCGGAAAACGTGATGCCGCGCGTCGCGAGCCTGCTCGCGATGATGGGCGAGCGCGGCGCTTGGTCGCCGATCTGGATCACTCTTTATAAGGCGAACGCGCTGACGCTCGACCGCTACCGCCACGGCCGAGTGCTGCTCGCCGGCGATGCGGCGCACCTGGTCCCGATCTTCGGCGTGCGCGGCGCCAACTCCGGCATCGACGATGCCGACAATCTGGCGTGGAAACTCGCCTTCGTGGTCAAGGGCATCGCGTCCGCCCGATTGCTGGACACGTATTCGGACGAGCGCGTCGCCGCCGCGCGCGAGAACCTCAGGCAAGGCGCCAAGAGCACCGAATTCATGGCGCCGCCTTCGTTCGCATTCGCACTGATGCGCAAGGCCGTGCTCGGTCTCGCGCTGAAGCACGCGAGCGTGCGCTCCCTGATCAATCCGCGCCAGACCTCGGCGATCGCTTATGCCGAATCGCCGTTGAATGCCGCGCTCGAGCACTCGCGCGAATTCATCGCGGGGCCCGCTCCGGGCTCGACCTTGCCCGAATGCCCGCTGACGATCGCCGGCGCCCCGGCGGGCAGCCTACCCCGGCCGGGATTCCTCACCGAACTACTGGGGCCGCGATTGACACTGTTTCAATTTCGCGAAACGCTCGGCATCGACGCTGAACTGCGCGCCCTGGAGCGCAGCTTAAACGCGCGCGGCGTGCCCTGCGCCGTAATCCCGCTGGTACGCGGCCGCCCTTGCGAGGACGCGACGCTGCATGCCTACGACCACACGGGTCGGCTGTTCCCGATGTACGGCGCCGCCGCGGACACGCTCTACCTCGTGCGTCCGGACGGGCATGTGCTCGCACGCTGGCGCCGAGCCTGCGCCGCCGACGTGGCGGCCGCGATCGACCACCTATTGACTTGCCCCGCGCCGCCTGGAGGGATCAAATGACCGCCGATGAGCTCGACAGTGTCTACACGCAGCTTTGCAGCACGATGACCGATCTCGGCGAATCGAATGCGCCCTTGTTCCTCGCGCGCTTCGCGCTGCTCGCGCTCGCCCATATCGGCGACGCCGCGGCGGCGCGCCGACTGATCGGCGCTGCCGCGGACAATGCGTCGGACGAGTTCGTCTGAGCGCGCGCCGCTCAAGCCGGTTTGCGGCGATGCGCGCCGTGCAAAAACGGCACGAGGAAATCGAAGTAGGCGCGCTGGTCGTCGTACATCGCCATGTGGCTGCCGTGCTCGCAGAACGCAACGCGCGCGTCGGGGATCAGAGTTCCCATGCGCCGAATTTGCGCCGGCGACATCTCGTCGTAACGCGCCGCGATCAGCAGTGTGGGCACCGTAATTTCCGGTAAGCGCGCCCAGATGTCCCAGTTCTTGAAATTGCCGACGATGTTGAATTCGTCCGGACCCTGCATCGTGTTGTAGATCTTCGCGTTCATCGTGCGAAATGTTCGCAGCACGGGTTCGGGCCAGGGATCCAAGCGGCAGACGTGGCGCTGGTACACCTGCGACATCAGCACGCGCTGATACTCGGGTGCGTCGAAATCGCCGGCGGCGCGGTGCCTGGCGATGATTTCCTGCGCCGCCTGAGGCAATTCCCTGACCAGCGATGCGGCGTACTCGACGTAGGCGGCGACGCTCGCGGTCATGTTCGAGATGACGAGGCCGGCCAGATGCCGCGGATACTTCAGCGCATACTCCATGCCGAGCATACCGCCCCAGGAGTGCCCGTAGAGAATGAAGCGATCGAGCTTCAGTGCGCGGCGGACTTGCTCGACCTCCTCCCGGTAGCGCTCGAGCGTCCACAGCGACGCATCGGCCGGCGCATCGGAAAAGCCGCAGCCGAGCTGATCGTAATACCAATACTGAATGCCCTGCTGCGGGAGAAAATCCTCGAAACATTCCAGGTAGAAATGATTGAATCCCGGCCCGCCGTGCAGGGTCAGCACCGGGATGCCGCCGGTGCCGACCTGCTTCACCCAGACGTCGTATTTGCCGTCGATGCGAACGGTGCGCGCACCGCCGGTGCGCACGCCGTCCGCGCGCGCGGACGGCACCGCGCCGCGGCAGGGCTCGGTTGCCGGTGCCGCGAGCGCCGCTGCCCGCTCGGCGAGCAGCGCGCTGCCGCCGGCGGCCAGCAGATCGCGTCTGCTCAGAACGATGCGCGCACCTCGACGCCGATCGTGCGCGGCTGGTTGATCGCGAGTCGCGGGCGCCCCGGCACCTCGGCCGCGAGCGAGCGGTTGTCGCCGAGATTGGCGATGTCGTTGGTCAGGTTCTTGCCGACCAGCGCGTACTCCATCTTGCCGCAATCCAGCGCGAGGCGCGCGTCGACCAGCCGATAGGAGCCGCGCTCGCGCGGATTCGCCGGATTGTTGTTGCCGCTGTAGCTGCGCCCCATGTATGAGTAGTCGCCGCTGCCGACGAACGTCCAATTACTGCTGATGGGCTTGGTGTAGGTGAGCGAGCCGTTGCCGGTCCAGTTGGGCACGTCGTAGACCGGCGAGCCGAGCGGCTGCGGCGAGAACGAACTCGCCTGCGTGATCTTCGCGTCCTGGTAGCCGAGGCCGACGGAAAACTCGAGCGGCTCGACCGGCCGGGCACGCAGCTCGAGCTCGCCGCCCTTGCTCTCCGCCGCGCCGGCGTTCGCCCGGTACTGGAAGCCGCAGGAGAGCAGGATCTCCTGCTGGATGTTGCTCCAGCGGATGTCGAACACCGCCGCATCGATGGTCATGCGATTCTGCAGCCACGAGGTCTTGGTGCCGAGCTCGTAGTTCCACAGGCTGTCCGAGCGGTAGCTGCGCGTATCGGCGAGCGTGATCGCCGGATCCACCGCTTGCAGCGCGGCGACGCAGTCGGTGCCGGTGTTCGGCGTGCCTGCCGGCACGATCGGCACGACGCCGCCGGGGCGGAAGCCCTTCGCGACGTTGACGTACACCATGTCGTTCGGGGTCAGGTGATAGTCGACCTCGTACTTCGGATTGATGCCGTTCTCGCTAGTCGTCGCGGTGGGGCTGATCACCGACGGTCCGCCGCCCGCGGCGAGTCCCGCCTCATAGCCGTACGAGGAGCCGGTATCGTGGTACCAGCGCAGACCGACGGTGAACTTGAGGGGGTCGATCGGCCGGTACGACACCTGGCCGAACAGCGCGGACTCCTTATAGTCGGAATTGAAGTCCTGCGCGAAGATCAGGTCCGGAGCGGCCGCGCTGATCTGCACGCCGGCCAAGGTCGCATCGAGATTGGGCACCACCGCCGGCGGGTAGTAACCCGCGAACGGTACGCGGCCGTGCAGGTCTGAATAGAACGCGCCGGCGACGAACTGCACCGGGCCCTCGAGCGCCGACACGAAGCGCACTTCCTGCGCGAACTGCTGGTAGTTCTTCGCCTCGCTGATCGACCCCGGCTGCGGCGCGCCGAGAGCCGCACAGCCGCCGGGCTGCGATGGTCCGAGCGCCACCGCCGCCGCATTGCAGTTGCTGGTGATCGCCGCCCAGACGAAGTCGGTCTCGTCCTCGGTCTCGAACACCTTGCGGCTGAAATACGACGATGAGGACACGAACTCGCCGTAACCGGTCTTCAGGTGCATCGCCACCGAGTACAGGCCCCAGGTGTCGAAGCCGCCCTCCGGCACGTTGAACCAGCGCGCCTGGGTGAAGTCGGTCGGGGTCATCGCGGTCGGCAGCGTATACGGTCCCGACGGCACCGGATAGCCGATGCCGTTGCCCGGCATCGACGGGAAATCGGCGAGCGGGAAGCCGTTGTAGGTCGAGCGCTGGGTCATGATGCGCGGCATCACGCTGAAGCTGTCGTTGAACTTGATCGTCAGTTCCGCCGCGCCGCCGTAGGTGTCGGTCGCGCCGACGTTGTTCACCGTCGTGATGCCGCTGGTCGCGAGCGGTGTGCAGGTCTGGGCCATTGCCGCGGCCGGGTCGGTGCAGAAGCTGCGCTTGAAGTAGCCCGCCTCGCGGTCGTAGAAGCCGCTCAGGCGCAGCGCCATGCGATCCTGGATCAGCGGCAGGTTGACGACGCCGTCGCCGGTCCAGTTCGGCTGGTTCGTATGGTCGGTCGAGGACGCGCCGGCGTGCACCGTCCCGCTGAATTTCTCGAGATCCGGCTGTTGCGTGATGATGCGCACCGTACCGCCCATCGAACGCGCGCCGTACAGCGTGCCTTGCGGTCCGCGCAGAACCTCGATGCGGGCGATATCCAGCACTCGCGGATCGAGCGAATCCGGCAGCGGCGTGTCGTCGATGTAGAAACCGGTCACGTTGTCGCCGGAGATGCCGCGGATCGAGACGGTCCGGGCGGTGCCGATCCCATCGCCGGTCGGCGCAAAGGCGAGATTCGGCACCTTGGTGGCGTAGTCGAAGAACGTGTTGATCGCCTTTTGCTGGAGCGCGACGCTGGTGATCGTCGTCATCGACAGCGGCACCGATTGTGCGGATTCGCTGCGCTTCTGCGCAGTGACCGTGATCTCCTGCAGCTCATCCGATGGATTGGCCGTATCGGCCGCAGACGCCAGAACCGGCATCGCGATGGCGGCGATGCCGAGCCACGCCAGGTATGTCTTCAGTATCCGCATGATTTTCTCCCCGATGAAATTCCAGCCATTATATTCCCGAACCTTTCCAACTATTCACTTGCCGCGCCTATTAGGATGCGATGCGCCGCACGGCGACCCGCACCAGGTCCGCACCGGAGCCGTTCTCGTCCGTGAGCTCGAGCGAAAGCGGCGCCACGGTATTGAGGCTCGGCGCACCGAGATCCTTGGCATAGGGCGTCGCCCAATGGTCGAACTGGCCGACGATGACGAGCGTATCGGGCCGTATGCCTTGCACCGGCACGGCAGGCCCGCGCGTGGTTGCGATCGGCGAGGCGATTTCGAGCTGATCGCCGGCCTTGATGCCGAGACGCGCGGCGGCGCCGGCGTTGATGATGATCCCGCGGTGTCCGCGCACGTTGCGCCCGACCTCGTCCATCAGCGCAATCGCGGCGTTTCCGCCGGCGTGGTACTGCATGCTCTTCGTCGTGATCAGCCAGAACGGGAAGTCCTCCGGGCGCTTGCCGCGCCGGACCAGGTCCTGTTCCCAGATCCCGGCGAAGTCGTGCCACACCGGCAGCGGCTGATACTCGCGCAATTGCTGGTCCCACCAGCGGATGCCGCTTTCATGCAAGCGATGCGCGAGTTCGCGCCCGGTGCGCATGAGGCGCTCCTGGTAGGGGAGTTCGAAGCGCAGCTTCTGGCGCCGCAGCGTCGGGTACAGGTACCAATTCGGCTGCGCAAACGGCGCCGTCAGCAGACCGTTTTCCTTGAACCAATCGAGCCCGTGCTTGGCCTCGCCGCGCGTCAGATCGAAGCTCGCGGCGCGGCAGACCGCGTCCCAGATCTCGTCGACCGAATGCGGCTGCGCCGGATCGAGCGAGAAATCGCGCTGCGGCGTCTTCAGCTTTGCGCCGCAGGCACCGCGGTTGATCGCGGTGTTGTAGCCTTCAAGCAGTCCGGTGCGGCGTGCGAGTTCGGTTGCAATCCACGTGAAATCCCGCGCCTCGCCGCGCGGCGCGACCGCCGGCTGGCGCAGCACCCAGCCTTGGTGGTGCGAGAACTGCTCGACGTACTTCGTCTTGCCGAGCCGTATCAGCTGCGTCGATTCCAGGTCGGTCGCATCCGGCAGCAGGATGTCGGCCATGTGATTCGTTTCGTCGGGCGTAAACGCGAAGCAGACCGTGAACGGGAACGTCGCCATCGTGTCGGCGATGGCGTGCGTATCCCAGAACGAGATCGCGGGGTTCGTGCGGTAGGCGATCCAGACCTCGGGCTTGGTCGGCTTCGGCCAGTTCTCCGGCACGTGCGTCTGGAACATCCACGCGAGGTGCGTGGGCCCGAGCGCCTGGCTCCAGGCGCCGCTGTCGCCGCTCAAGGGCACCAGCGTGCGGTGACCGTTGCGCCCCGTCGGCGTCTTGACCCAGGATTCGCGCCCGGTCGGGTTCAGCGTGTTTTGCATGAACCCGTCCGCACCGGGAACGACGCTCTGCAGCCGGTCGGTGTGCGGGCGATTGATGCGCACCGTCGTGCCGAGCGTGCCGCCCGGCACTTCCAGCGCGCCAACGAGCACCGCGAGCAGCGTACGCGCCCAGCAGCACTCGTAGGCGCCCCAGCCGTTGTTCACGGTCTTGCCGAGCGTCACCGAGACCGGGCGGAACGGCATCGTCACGCCGTCGATCTCGATCGTCTGGCCGATGCACGCCTGATCGAGGAACTCGTTCGCGACGCGGCGAATCGTCGCGGCCGGAACGTCGCAAATCGAAGCCGCCCATTCGGGGCTGTACTTTTGCATGTGCGCGACGAGCAGCGCGAAAGCCGTCGATGCGTTGATGTCGGCATGGGCCCAGCGCTCGTCATCGGCGCCGACCTCGACCGCGTCCGGCACGCGCACGCTGCCCTCGAGCAGCGGCTCCACACCCTCGGTGTCGAACGGCACTGCGGCCGCGCGCCGCGTGTCATAGATCAGCGGCTTCAGCGTCGCCGGGTCGCGCAGGTAATAGCCGGAGGGCCCGACGAGGTACGGCGAGGAGCTCGACTCATTGAGGAACGCAAGATCGAGGCGCTCGCGCGGGTGCTCGTGCAGCATCACGTGAATCATCGCGAACATGAACGCCGGATCGGTCTTCGGCTTGATCGGAATCCACTCGGCGGACGCGGCCGCGGTGATCGACAGATGCGGCTCGATCTGGATGCGCTTCGCCGCGCGCGCACGCGCATCGGCGTGCCGCTGGACGGCGCATGGGCCGCCGGTGACCTCGTTGTTGGCGCCGAACGAGACGTTCAGGCGCGTGTGCGGGGTGTCCGCCGAAACCGTGAAGGCGCGGTGCCAGTATTCGCCGAAGAGGTGCTCCGAGTGCATGCACTTGACGCCCTGGCCGGAGCCGAAGCTGTAGTCGAGGTCGCCCCACGCGGCGAGAAATGCCGGGAACGTGCCCATGTACATCGCGGGCGTACCGCCGTGCCCGAACGTGACGGCGACGCGCGGCAGGCCCTCGGCATCGAGAATGCCGCGGCTGCGGATGTCGCCGAGCTTCGCCGCGATGGTATCGAGCGCCTCGTCCCATGAAATCGGCGTGAATTGCGGATCCTGCGCACGGCCCTTGAGCGGATTGGTGCGCTTCATCGGCGTGAGAATCCGGCCTGGATGATAGGTCTTCTCGATGAGGCCGTAGGCTTTCACGCACGGCTTGCCCTTGCCCGGATGCACGTCGGCGCCCGCGAAATTCGGTCCGATCTCGGTCGCAACGCCGTCCGTCACCTTGACCGTCAACAGGTCCGGACCCGCGACGCAGTTGTAGCAATACGTCGCGACGTAGCGGGTACCGGGCGATTCGGCGGATTCAGTCACGTCAATACCCCGGGCGCACGCCCGCAGCCGCGCGGCCGGGGCCGCGGGTCGGCAGCGATGGGAGGGCGAAGCCCTGGTTGAACGATGCCCGCACGACGATCGTGTACTTGAGAAGCCAGCCCGCAGCCAGCGCCGCGCATCCGCCCGCCATCAGGGGCCAGCGACCGCCGGCAAAGCTCGCGCCGGCAACGAGGCCGATCATGCCCGCCGCGGTCAACAGTCGATCGACGAGGATCTGCCGGTCGAGCAGCGCGAGCGCCTGCGTCGGCGCATTGCCGGCGAGGCCGCGACGATAGTGGATGAGGACCGCGGCGCGCACCAGCAGCGCCGCCGCGGCGAGCCACGCCAGCACGGCCGGCAGTGCGCCGGGCTCGGCCGCCGCGAGCAGCGCGACGCCGAGGCCGAAGCCCTCCGCGACCCCGGTCACGACAACGAGCGCAATGACGCGTGGATGGCGCCACAGCGGTATGCCGCGTCCGCCCTGCAGCATGCGCGCTTGAAAGTAGACGTAGAGCAGCGCAAGACCGGCGGCGAGCCACTCCATCGCCGCGCCGCCGCGCCACGCGACCGCCGCGCCGCTTGCGAATACCAGCGGCGCCAGCATCGCCTCGCGCGTCATCCAAGACGACGACGGCCGCCGGTAGACATTGAGCGCACGCCATGGCCGGCCGATCTCGAGCCAGACGCACAACAGGCCGCAACCGACGAGCCCGATACCGAGGAGCGCGAGCGCCGGAGCGGCCGTAGAGCCGACGAACGGCAGCGACGCCAGCAGCCCGGCGCCCGACCCGCCGCCAAGAAAATTGCCCGCCGCGCGCCAATCCCAGTTGGTCTGGCGCCAGGGCGCGATGCGGCCGACGCTGCTGATCACGGCGCGTCCTCGACGAGGTAGTAGAAGCCGGGATCCGTATTCAGCTCCTCGTGCATGCGCAAGTGGCCCGAGTGCGCGAGCAGCTGCGAGACGTTGCTGTCAGGGTCGTCGCGATCGCCGAAATGCAGCGCGCCCGCGATGCACGAGTTGACGCAGGCCGGCGTGACCTCCGGGTCGATGCCCGGCGTGAGCCCGAGAGACCCCGCCTGGTCCACCCGGTCGCTGCAGAACGTGCACTTCGTCGACACCGCGACCGAGCGCGGTTCGAAGCGCAGATCCTCGGCGGCCGTCGCCTGCGCGCCGTAGGCGAATTCGCGGCGTTTGACGATATGACGCTGCTGATACGGGCAGGCGACCGCACAGTACGCACAGCCGATGCATACGTCGGGATCGATCCGCACTATTCCGTCATCGCGCTTGAATGTCGCCCCGGTCGGACAGACGCCGAGGCACGGCGGGTCGCCGCAATGCATGCAGCTGACCGGGACGAACGTGCGCCGCACGTCCGGATACTCGCCGCTCTCGATGTCCAGAACGCGCCGCCACTGAATCCCCGGCGGCGTCGCGTTCGTGAGCTTGCAGGCCGCGGTGCACGTCTGGCAGCCGACGCAACGTCGCAGGTCGGCAACCATGACGTACCGGGTCAAGGAGATCGGGCCTTCGCGGCTTTGGCCTGCACGCGCGCGCGCAGTTTGCCGACGTCGACGACCGCGCGCGAGTGTTCGCCCTGCGAGATCGCCTCGATGGGGTCGTGCGCCGAGAGCTTGAACTTGACCGCCCGGCCATCGACCGCGACGACCTCGGCGGTGATCTCGACCGACATGCCGAGCAGCGTCGCGCCGCTGTGCGTCACCGAGATCCCGATGCCGACCGAATCCTCGCCCGCATCGCAATGATCGAGAAGAAGCTCGCGGCAGGTGATCTCGAAGTCGCGCACCAATTCCGGGGTCGCGTAGACGCGCAACTCCTCGCCGAGAAAGTCGATTGTCCGCGGCCGGTCCACGACGACCGTGCGCGTCCTGCTGACGCCGGGCTTCAATGTATCGCGCATAAGCGCTCGTCGGGGCGCCCGCCCCTTCCACCAAACCGCATCGCGATCGCTTCTGCGTAGCGCGTCATGTTAGGAACTCCACACTTGTCGCCTCGTTGCGGATATGACACAGGAAACGCTACTACCCTCCAATTCCTGTGTCAAGTTAAGTCGACTGGCGGGCACACGAGGGGCATACTGGGGCGGCAATTGCCGTGACGGAATCATCCGGCAAGCCGAGGACGATTTTCATGGCTGAACGCTCTTTCGCACACGAAGTTGAAAAGCTGCGCATCCCGGCGGGCCAAGAGTTTCGCGGCGAGGGCATCCTCGCGGTCACGAAGGCGCTGCTGCAGTCCGGGGTCGGCTACGTCGGCGGCTATCAGGGCGCGCCGATATCGCATTTGATGGACGTCCTGGCGGACGCGCAAGGCGTGCTCGAGGAATTGGGCGTGCATTTCGAGGCGAGTGCGTCCGAGGCCGCCGCCGCCGCGATGCTCGCCGCTTCGGTGAATTATCCGATTCGCGGCGCCGTCACCTGGAAGTCGACGGTCGGCACGAACGTAGCCTCCGATGCCCTCGCGAACGTCGCTTCCGGCGGAGTTCTCGGCGGTGCGCTGATCATCGTCGGCGAAGACTACGGCGAGGGATCCTCGATCGTGCAAGAGCGGTCGCATGCCTTCGCGATGAAGTCGCAAATGTGGCTGCTCGATCCGCGGCCCGATCTCGAAAGCATCGTGCGCATGGTCGAGCGCGGGTTCGAGCTCTCCGAGGCGTCGAACACGCCGGTGATTCTGCAGCTGCGGATCCGGGCCTGCCATCTCTATGGCCGCTTTCGGACCGGAGCGAACCGCGCGCCGCCGTTCACGCTTCAAGACGCGCTCGAGAACCCGGTGCGCGATCTTTCGCGGATCGTGCTGCCGCCGGCGAGCTTCCAGCACGAACAGGAGAAGATTGAGCGGCGCTGGCCGGCGGCGCTCGACTTCATCCGCGCACATCGCTTGAACGAATTCTTCGGCGCAGCGGGCGGCGCGGTCGGCGTGATTGTGCAGGGCGGCCTGTACAACACGCTGATGCGGGCGCTCGAACTCAATGGTGTCGCCGACGCGTTCGGCAACACCGACATGCCGATTTACGTACTCAATGTGACCTATCCGCTGGTCCCGGACGAGATCATGCAATTCTGCGCCGGCAAAGCCACGGTGCTGATGATCGAAGAGGGTCAGCCCGAGTATATCGAACAAAACCTCGGCATGATCCTGCGCAATGCCGGTTCGCAAACCACGGTGGTCGGCAAGGACCTGCTGCCGCGCGCCGGCGAATACACCGGCGAGGCGCTGCGGCGCGGCGTCGAGTCGTTCTTGCGCCGCTACGCGCCGGCGCGGCCCTCATCCGCCGCCGCCCGTTCTGCGCATTCGGCCCGGCCGCACGTCTCCAAGGCGGTACAGGCGCTCGCAGCCGTGCTGCCGCTGCGTCCCGCCGGATTTTGCACCGGCTGTCCGGAGCGGCCGCTGTTCACGGCGCTGAAGCTTCTCGAGCGCGAGACCGGACCGCTGCACCTCAGCTGCGATATCGGCTGTCATTTGTTCTCGATCTTGCCGCCGTTCAATCTCGGCAACACCACGATGGGCTACGGCTTGGGCGCCGCCGGCGCCGCGGCCTTCAACGCGCCCCGGGGCAAGCGCGCGGTCGCGATCATGGGCGACGGCGGTTTTTGGCACAACGGACTCACCTCCGGCGTCGCCAATGCGGTATTCAACCGGACCGACGCCGTTCTCGTCGTCATCGACAACGGCTCCTCGGCGGCCACCGGCGGTCAGGACATTCTGTCCTCGCGTGCGGACAACAAGACGAAGAGCACGAAGCACTCGATTGCCGATGCGGTGCGCGGAGTCGGCGTCACCTGGCTGCGATCGATAGATCGAACGTACGACGTTGCACGCATGCGCGCTACGCTGCGCGCGGCGATGATCGCTCCCGAGAAGGGGCTCAAAGTCGTATTGGCGGCATCCGAGTGCATGCTCAACCGCCAGCGGCGCGAACGTCCGCGCGAGAGTCGCGCGATTGCCGCCGGTGCGCGCGTTGTGCGCGAGCGATTCGGCGTGGATTCCGACACCTGCACCGGCGACCACTCCTGCATCCGGCTGTCCGGCTGTCCGTCGCTCACGATACGGCCGAATCCGGACCCCTTGCGCGAGGATCCGGTCGCGCACGTCGACAACACCTGCGTGGGTTGCGGTCTGTGCGGCGAGGTCGCGCACGCGGCGGTCCTGTGCCCGTCGTTCTATCGGGCCGAGCTCGTGTTCAATCCGACGCGCATCGAGCGGCTGTTCGCGAGGCTGCGCGGCAAGATCATCGGGCTGCTGCAAGGAATCGCCGACACGCGCAGGCTGCGCCGTGCGTATTGAGCCGGCATCGACCGATGCGGCGGCGGCGGCGCGCGCCCTGCGGCCGCTGTCCATCGCGATCGCCGCGCTCGGCGGCCAGGGTGGCGGAGTCCTCTCGGATTGGATCGTGGCGGTCGCCGAGCGCCACGGCTGGCTCGTGCAGGCGACGCAGGTTCCCGGCGTCGCTCAGCGCACCGGCACGACGATGTACTACCTGGAAACTTGTCCGCCGCCGGCGGGCGGCGCGCAGCCGGTCTTCGCGCTGATGCCGGTGCCCGGCGATGTGGACATCGTTCTCGCCGCCGAACTGATGGAAGCCGGGCGAGCGGTCATGCGCGGATTCGTGACCCCGGATCGAACGACGCTCGTGGCGTCGAACCATCGCGTCTACGCGATCACCGAAAAGTCGGCGCCCGGCGATGGGATCGCGGATGCCAACGCGGTGCTGGCCGCGCTGAATGGTGAATCGCGCCGGCTCGTCACATTCGACATGGAGGCGGCCGCGGCGGCCTCCGCGAGCGCGATCAGCGCCGTGCTATTGGGCGCTCTCGCCGCCGCCGCTGTGCTGCCTTTTCCGCGCGCGCTGTATGAACAGGCGATACGCGACAGCGGCGTCGCGGTGGCGGCGAATCTTGCCGGGTTCGCCGCGGGCTTCACGCGCGCACTCGCGGATGCGCCGCCGGCGGGGCCCACCGCGACGGCGCCGGCGCCGGGCAGCGCTGCGGGAAAGCGGCTCGACGCCGAGGTGCGCGCCGCGTTCCCCGCTCATTTGCACGGACTCGTCGCCGAGGGCGTAAGGCGGCTCATGGACTATCAAGACGGCGCTTACGCTGAACTGTATCTGACGCGCTTGCAGGCGGTACTGCGCCGCGACCAGCGTGCGGACGGCGTCCATCACGGCTTTGCCCTCACGGCCGCGGCCGCACGGCATCTCGCGCTGTGGATGGCTTATGACGACACGATCCGCGTCGCCGATCTGAAAACGCGCCGCGGGCGGTTCGAGCGCTTTCGCGGCGATGTCGGCGCGGTGCCCGGCCAGATCGTCTACGTCAGCGAGTTCATGTACCCGCGCTTCCAGGAATTGTGCGAGACGCTGCCGGCGGCGCTCGGCGAGCGGCTCGCGCGCAGCGCGCTGGGCGCGCGGCTGCTCGCACCGCTATTTCGCCGCGGCCGCCGGATCGGCACGTCCCGAATCACGGGCTTCCTCGCGCTCTATGCGCTCGCTGCGCTGCGCCGCTGGCGGCGCGGCACCCTGCGTTACCGGACCGAACAAGGCCGGATCGATGCGTGGCTCGCGCGTATTTGTGCGAATGGGATGAATTACGAGCTCTCGGTGCAGATTGCCGCATGTCAGCGGCTCATCAAGGGGTACGGCGATACGCACCAACGAAGCATGCGCAATTTCTCGGCCATCATGGAATTCATCGATCGGGACCCGGGCCGCCCCGAACTCGCGGCGCAGGTGCGTCAATTGCGCACCGCGGCGCTAGCCGCCGCCGACGACGACGACGGCCGCGAACTCAGGGCCGCGCTGCAGGCACTCATCGATCAGCCGGCGCGGCCGCCGGCCGGCTAAAGTGCGCGCAAAAACTCAGCCGGCGCGCAGGACACGATTGTCGACCACGCGGCGCGCCTTGCCGGCGGTGCGTTCGATCGCATTGGGCGCGAGCGGAACGACCGCGGCGCTGACGCCGATGTACGCCTTGATGTGATGCTGCAAATTCTTGGCCAGCGTCGCAAGATCAGCTGCGGAGAGCTGCGGCCAGGCATCGGCGCTCACTTCGACCCGCACTTCCAGAGCGTCCAGGTGTCCTTCGCGGCTGACGATGAGTTGGTACTGCGGCATCAATTGCGGCAGGCGCAGGATCAATTCCTCCACTTGCGTGGGAAAGAGATTGACTCCACGAATGATGATCATGTCGTCGGCGCGGCCGACGATCTTGTCCATGCAGCGCATCGCACGCGCCGACGAACGCCGCAAGCGGGTCAGATCGCGTGTGCGGTAGCGAATGACCGGCAGCGCTTCCTTCGTCAATGACGTGAATACGAGTTCTCCGAGTTCGCCGTCGCCGAGGACACGGCCGGTCTCCGGGTCGACGACTTCAGGGTAGAAATGATCCTCCCAGATGACCGGACCATCCTTCGCATCGACATATTCGCTCGCGACACCGGGGCCCATGACTTCCGACAGGCCGTACATGTCGATGGCGTCGATGTTCGCCGTGGACTCGATTTGCGCGCGCATCGCATTGGTCCAGGGTTCGGCGCCAAAAATGCCGATTTGCAGCGATGTGTGCCGCGGGTCGATTCCCTGCCGCACCATCTCCTCGAGAAGCACGAGCATGTACGAGGGCGTGACCATGATGATCCGCGGCTTGAAATCCTCGATCAACTGGACTTGTCGTTCGGTCTGACCGCCGGACATCGGAATCACGGTACAGCCCAGGCGCTCCGCGCCGTAATGCGCGCCCAAGCCGCCGGTGAACATGCCATAGCCGTATGCGACGTGCACCGTATCGCCCGCCCGGCCGCCCGCGGCTCTGATGCAGCGCGCGACCAGTCCCGCCCACTGGTCGATATCCCGCGCCGTGTAGCCGACGACCGTCGGTTTGCCGGTCGTTCCGCTCGAGGCATGAATGCGCGCGACTTGATCGCGCGGCACCGCGAACAATCCGAACGGATAGTGGTCCCGCAAATCGCTCTTGCTCATCAGCGGGAATCCGGCGAGATCCGACAAGTCCCTCAAATCCGAAGGATGCACTCCGGCTGCATCGAAGGTCCGCCGATAATGATCGACATGATCGTAGGCATGCTGCAGCGACCATCTCAAGCGCTCGATCTGCAGCGCCTGCAGTTCGTCCAAACTCGCCGTCTCGATCGGCTCGAGCGCTGAGGAAGCCCTGTTCGAATGCAGCATGGTCCACACGTCCAAATGACTGAAGGCAGATGCGGGTTCGCATCAAGTGTATATCAAAGGCGCGTCCGACTCCTGCCGCCATGGCCCCTGGTCATTTGAAGGCTGCGATTGTAGACTCGACCCGCAATCGGAAAATGTAAATGCGAATCAACCCGCTTCCGCCCAGCCAGGTCAACATGCACCACGCATTGCGTGCCCGCTGCCGCATGCTGCCGATGCTCTGCGCCGCCGTCGTCACGCTGGCGACGGCGCTCTGCGGTCCGGCGCACGCGGTGTTGCCTGCCGACGTCGGCCATGGACCCACGATGGCGACGCTGCCGGTGCCCGCCTCGAAGCATTGGGTGTGGGTCAACGATTTCGTGTTTCCGCACATGGCCGACGGCATGGCTCATCTGATCGACGGCGATACCGGCCGCTACCTCGGGACGCTGAGCACCGGGTATAGCTTCGCCCATATTCTTCTTTCCCGCGACGGTAAGATCATCTATTCGCCGGAGACTTATTTCTCGCGTGGAACTCGCGGCAAACGCACCGACGTAGTGACGCTGTACGACGCCGGCACGCTTGCGGTGCGCGGTGAAATCGTCGTACCTCCAAAGCGCGCATCGAACATGCCGGTGATCGGCGACGCCGTGCTCACCGACGACGGTCGATTCCTATTGATCTACAACTTCACGCCGGCGCAGAGCATCACGGTCGTCGACACGAAGGCGCGTAAATTCGTGCGCGAGATCGAAACTCCGGGATGCGCGCTCGCGTTTCCGACCGGGCCCCGATCGTTCTTCTCGGTATGCGGCGACGGATCGGTATTGCTCGTGAATCTAGACGATCGCGGCGGCGCGCATAAGAAGCGCACGCAGCCGTTGCTGCCGATGGGAAGCGATCCGGTCACCGAAAAGCCCGTGCGCGTCGGCGACACTTGGTATTTCGTGACGTTCGACGGGCGCATCGTGCCGCTCGAGGCGGGGCCCGACAAAGCGACGCTCGGACCCGTGTGGTGGCTTGCGTCCCCGGCAGAGCGCCGGGCGGGCTGGCGTCCGGGTGGATTGCAGCAGCTCGCGGTCGACGCCGCGCGCTCGCGGCTGTACGCGATCATGCATCGCGGCGGCCTGGCGACCCACAAGGATCCAGGCAAGGACGTTTGGGTCTACGATCTGTCGAGCGGACGGCGCATACGACAGATCGCGCTGAAGAACCTCGCGAGCTCCATCCAGCTATCCACCGATTCGCGGCCGCTGTTGTACAGTATCTTCCTCGACAGCTCGGAACTCGACATCTATGACGCGGCGAGCGGCAAGCTGCTGCGCTCCGTCGCGCAGGTCGGTACGACTCCGACGCTGTTGGTCACACCCTAGGACCGCTGCCTTGCTGGATCCCGCAACCGGTTACCTGATCGTCCTTGGCGGCGCGCTGTTGTTCGCGGGCGCGGCCGCGCACAAATTGTCCGGCTTCGGCGCCTTCACCGACGCATTCGTCGCCTATGGCGTGCTGCCGGAGGCGTGGGCGCGGCGCAGCGCGTGGCTGATTCCGTGCCTCGAACTCGCGCTCGCCGCCGCGTTGGCGGCTGGGCGCGGCGGCCGCGCTCAACTTGGCGCGGCCATCGGCCTGCTCCTTTTCTATGCGTCGGCCGTCGCGCTGAATCTCGCGCGCGGCCGGCGCGACCTCGACTGTGGCTGCGGTAGCCGCCGCAACCGCAGGCCGATCGCCGCCTGGATGGTATGGCGCAACATCATTCTCGCCGCCGGCCTCGCGCTCGCGGCATTGCCATGGTCGCAGCGTCCGCTCGGCCTGGTCGACGTGTTGACCGTGGCGGGCGGCTTGAGCGCCGCGGCGCTCCTGTATATGTCGATCGACAGGCTGCTCGGCGATATCGCGCCGCAAGCGCTGGCGATGCGGGTCACGCCGTGACCGCGCTCGCCGTGTCGAACGTGACGCTCTGGGTCGTCGTCGTCGCACTGGCGCTTGCTCTGCTCGCGGTCGTGCGTCAGCTCGGAGTGCTGCACGAACGCATTGCGCCGGTCGGCGCCCTGATGCTCGCGAACGGGCTCAAGGTCGGGGAGTCCGCGCCGCGCGTGGAGGCGCGGGATCTCGAGGGACGCAGCTTGACCCTCGGCGCCGCGCGCGCCGAGGAGCGTGCGACGTTGCTCGTCTTCGTCTCGCCGACCTGTCCAGTGTGCAAGGCCTTGCTGCCGATCTTGAAATCGAGCCTCGCGTCGGAGCGGGGTTGGCTCGACATCATCCTCGCAAGCGACGGCGAGATTGCGGGCCAGCGGGAGTTCGTGCGCGTCCAGCGCTTGGGCGAATTCCCGTATATCGTGTCCGCGCCGCTCGGCATCGCCTATCAGGTCAGCCGGCTGCCGTTCGCGGCGTTGATCGACTCCCAAGGGGTGTTGCGGGCGCGCGGCATCGTCAATTCTCGCGAACACCTGGAAAGCCTGTTTGAAGCGAAGCGCTTGGGGTTCGGATCGATTCAGGATTATTTTGAAGCGGCAGCCAAACGCCGGGCTGCTTGATCGACTCGTCGCAGATTCGATGAGGGTTGAGCCATGAAATGGTTGGATGCTCTGACTGAAAACTCGGCCCGCGCACTCGCACGGCGCACAACCCGGCGCAGCGTGCTCGGGGGTCTCGGCTCCATGCTGCTCGGCGCCGCATCGGTTCCGCTCCTGCCGGTCGCGCGCGGCGCCGATTTGAAACGCGCGGGAGCGCCGCCAAACGCCCAGGCCGACGACCCGTCCTCTTGCGATTATTGGCGGCATTGCGCGATCGACGGCTACCTCTGCAGCTGTTGCGGAGGATCGCAATCGATGTGTCCGCCGGGAACCGACATGTCGCCGGTCACCTGGATCGGCACCTGCCACAATCCGGGAGACGGCAAGGACTACGTCATTTCCTATAACGACTGCTGCGGCAAGAGCTCCTGCGGCCGGTGCTTCTGCAATCGCAACGAAGGCGACTCGACGCTGTTTCAGCCGGGCCGATCGAACGACTACAATTGGTGCTCCGGCAACGCCAAGGCCAACATTCCCTATCATTGTTCGACTGCACGCATGGTCGGCGCGGTCGGCTAGCCGCTATGCGCGCCGCGACGGCGATCGCGATCATCGGGCTCTTGACGACGGCGGCAAACGCGGCGCTCGCATATAGCCCGCGCGTCGATTACCAGTTGAACTGCATGGGTTGCCATCTCGCCGACGGCTCCGGTCAGGCGGGACGGATTCCCTCGATCCGCCGCACGCTCCTGCTTTTCTCCGGGTCGCCGCAAGGGCGTAATTACGTGATCCGGGTTCCCGGAGTCGCGCAATCGCCGCTCTCCGATGCGGCCACCGCGGCACTGCTCAATTGGATGGTGCGAAACTTGAGCGACGCGGCCGTTGCGCCGAACTTCGCCGATTACACCACCGCGGAAGTGGCGGCCTCGCGCCCCCATCCGCTCGCCCATGTGAGCCGCGCGCGGGCGCGATTGCTGCGGGCCGCTGCCGCGCGCCGCTAAGATTCGCGGCGGACGCACGACATAGGGCCGGCGCAATGTTTCTCGCATACACTGCCGGACCGTCCGGGCCTACTTGAGAATCGAGGGTATGGAGAAACAGGAATTCCGCGCTGCCGGCTCGCTTGCCGCCGTCTACTTGGTGAGGCTTTTGGGCCTGTTCATGATTTATCCGGTGTTTGCCGACTATTCCCGCCACCTGTCGGGCGCGACGCCGTACAAGACCGGCCTGGCGCTCGGCATCTACGGCCTGAGCCAAGGACTGTTGCAGATCCCCTTCGGCCTCCTGTCCGACAAAGTCGGACGCAAAATCATGATCGTCGCAGGCCTGATCGTGTTCGCGTGCGGCAGCGCCGTGGCTGCCTTGTCGACCTCGATCGACGGCGTCATTGCGGGGCGCGTGCTGCAGGGTGCGGGCGCGATCGGCTCGGTGATCCTGGCACTCCTGGCGGATTTGACCACCGAGGAGAGCCGCACGAAGGCGATGGCGATGGTCGGTATCACGATCGGCGCGTCGTTCATGGTCGCGTTGGTCGCGGGACCGATCATCGCGGGCCTTGTCGGCGTCTCCGGCATCTTCTGGCTGATGGTCGGCCTGGCGATGCTCGGCATCGCCATTACCCAATTCATCGTGCCGCGGCCGCAAGTCTTGCGCGTGCACCGTGATGCGGAAACGGTGCCGGCCCTGATGGGTGCGATCCTGCGCAACCGGGAGCTCCTGCGGCTGAATTTCGGCATCTTCGCGCTGCATGCGATGCTGACCGCGAGCTTCCTCGTGGTGCCATCGCTGCTGCACGCGCGCTTGCACTTGGACAGCCGCAGTCAGTGGACCGTGTATTTGCCGGTGTTGCTGGTCTCGGTCATGGTGATGGTGCCGGCGATCATCGTTGCCGAGAAGTATCGCCGCATGAAAACCGTGTTCATCGGATCCGTCGCGGTGCTGGCGGCGAGTCAGTTCATGCTGGCCGTCGGCAGCGGCGATGTTCGCGTGGTACTCGCGGCCATCACTCTGTTTTTTATCGGCTTCAACGTGATGGAGGCGAGCCTTCCATCATTGGTCACGAAGACCGCGCCCCCGGCGGCGAAGGGAACCGCCACCGGAATCTATTCGAGTGCGCAGTTTCTCGGGATCTTCCTCGGCGGCGTCGCGGGCGGCTGGGTGCATGAGACCGCCGGCAGCGGCGGCGTATTTGCGTGCTCTGGGGGGCTTGCGCTTCTCTGGCTGCTGGTCGCCGCGACGATGAAGCCGCCCAGCTATCTGACGACGCGGCTGATTCGGCTGGATGATGGCCGATCCGTCGAAGCCGACAGCCTTGCCGCGAAGCTGCGCGAACTGCCGGGCGTGGCCGAGGCCGCGGTGATCGCCGCGGAGCATCTCGCCTACCTCAAGGTGGATTCGAGAACCTTCGATGCGGCCAGGGCGCAAGCCCTCGTCGCCGCGGCGGCGGCGCGCAATCCCTGAGGCGAGCGTCGGCGTTCGACGGCGAGCGCGATGGCGCCGCCGGATGCGGACGACCGCGCTGGCTCAGGCCGGCTTAGGGGCCTCGCCGGCGGCCGGCGTCCGCGGCCCGTGGGTGACCCGATTAGCGCGCACTTCGTCGACCA
>VFSW01004587.1_pt1 | contig 20582 bp, 13 predicted proteins | sample 5358111 | NCBI WGS metagenome assembly VFSW01 (sample SAMN11554181, study PRJNA540505) | mine drainage metagenome | isolation source: sediment from site ElyBrook_90M | place: USA: Ely Copper Mine, Vershire, VT | collected 2017
ATTCTCCGCGAACGGCCTTGGTGAAAAGCGTGTCGGCCGGGAAAGGGCCCTGGCAGTGGATGCCACGAGCTTGGGCCGCCTGAACTGCCGGGAGAATCAAAGTCGCATCTTCGTTGCCGAACAGGCCGTTCTCTCCCGCATGGGGATTAAGCCCGCATACAGCAATGCGAGGCGACTGGAACCCGAGGAGCTGAAGACTCTCATGTCCCAGCTCGATGGTGCGAAGAATGCGCGGCACGGTCGGCTCACAGGCCTGACGCAGCGAGCAGTGCGTGGTCACATGCACCACGCGCAGCCGCTCATTGATGAGCAGCATTCGCGAATCGGCGGCTCCGCACAACGCTGCGATGTACTCGGTGTGCCCTGTGAATTGCTCACCGGCCAGAACCACCGCCTCCTTGTTCAATGGAGCGGTGACCATCGCATCCACCTTGCGATGCAGGGCCAGCAGCGTGGCTGTCTGAACGTAGTCCAGCGCCGCCCGACCACACGCCGCACTCAATTTCCCCGCAGTCCGCGGCACGCCTTGGAGTTGTTGCCGATCAAGGAACACGGTCGAGGACCCGGCTTCCGCATCCTCTAAATCCTGAACCACCTCGGCGGGAAGATGGATCGCCAGAGTAGCCTCCGTCTCTCGCCAAACGTCCGCGTCACCGACAACTACCCAGCGTGCCATCGGCAGCACCTTGGGATCGGCCAGAGCCTTGACGATGATCTCGGGACCAATCCCGGCCGGATCGCCCATGCTGATTGCGATCGTGGGTTGGACTGCGGCGGTCATGGCTTTGCTTTCAGCAGCGAACGAGCTTGCTCTTTGAGCTCAGCCATGCGGCGTTTGGACTTTTGCACCGCCTCGCCATATCCCGCCACGGTTGGTTGCGAACTCCGCAGGTACTGCAGGATGATCTCTTCGGCTTGCATGAATGGCTCGCACAGCTCCGCCACCGCCGCCGCGATCGTGTGCGGAATATTCACGATCCCGTTGGCATCGGCATGCAGCAGATCGCCCGGCTTCACTTGCAACCCTCCCACCGTCACGTCCACATTCACGTCCGGAAAACGGCAGTAGCCGTGCGACACGATGACCGACGAAGCCCAGCAGGGGAACTGCAAGCGATCCACCTGCTCAATGTCTCGCGCCGCTCCGCTCGTGATCAAACCCGAGAAGCCAAACTTCTGAAACGTCGTGACCATGATTTCACCGTAGGTTGCAGCGCGCGGCGGGTCATCCAGGTCCTGGAACACGACGATTCTTGGGGCAGGTGTCGCCATCGCGTCGGCAATTAGTTGCGGCATGCCGCCATAGGAATCGCCCGTCTCAGCGGGATAAGCCGCTCGAAAGGTAGCGGTCACGGCATAGCCCACGGCAGGAGGCAGCTTCGGATAAATGGCCTTCACGCTGAGGTTGCTGTAGCCAGCCACGTAGGAACGGAAGTCAAACAGTTCGATCACGTTGGCGATGGTGGGTGAATCGACCTTCTGCAGCTTGGCCAACTGAGCAGCATTAAGAATTTCAGACGTCACGGTGATTCCCCCGAGATCGTGGTTGGGCTGCGAGAAAACTCACTGCTTGGCAAAGAGCCTCTGGGCTCCCGAATCCCCCAGCCTTGGTGCAAATGGGCAAGCGGTCGGCCGGGCCACCTACCAGCGTCCCCCAAGGTAACCCAGGCAGAATTTCGCTGCCAAGTTGAATTGCCTGAACTCCCAAGGAAGTACACACTAGCCGTGCTGTGTCTCCGCCAGAACACAATAATCCTCGCGCCGGAGACGTTCCCACAATCGCAGAAAACAGGCGCGGGAGATTCCGCAGCTCCGCTGAACCCGGATGGATTGGAACTGATACGTGGCAACCCCGCGCCAGGGCGGCCAGCGCTGGGTCGGGATCGTTCTGTTCGCAGTTGAACGTGAGGACACTTTGAGTGTCCGCCAAGCGCTGCAGTTGTCGACAGGTCACTGGGTTGGTCGAGCCGATGCAAAGTACAACCGGGCCTGCCGCCGGGACACTAGCAGAAGATGCAGGAACCGGGCGCACAAGAATTGCCGGTTCGCTTGCTGAATCCGCGCCGCTCTTCCCTGCCTTCAGCAGCACCTCGCCCCAAGCACCCGCCAGTCCGGCGGATCCCACCAGCAACGGTTGCGGAACGATCTGAACCGCGGCCTCGGCAATGGCCCGGAGATGAGTCTCGGAAATAGCATCGATGATGATGATTCGGGCCCCGCTCTCCTCAGCTTGCCGAATGCGTTCCACCAGCGCGCCACTCGCGCCGGTTCCGGCAGGCTGAGAGATATGCGCCAACCTCCGGGCTCCCTGGCTCGTCAGCAGAGAGAGCAAATGGATTGGTTCGATTCCTTCGCTGGACCGAACTCTAAGCCAACCATCAAGCAGGATACGTTCCATCTTCGGGAACGATGGGCTCACCAGAATGAGGCGATCGGGAAACTTGTTTCGGATCGCCTCCAGTTCAGGTCCCACATTTCCTTTGAGGGTCGAGTCAATTTTCTTGTAACACAGTTTTGCATCCGCAGCTACGATCCAGTCGCATGCCTGCTCAACCTTGCGCCTTGCCTCCTCGGGAGCGTCATCCCGGCTATGATTGACCAGCACCGAAACCCCGGCAAAGGCAGCCGGTTCCTCGGGAAGTTCAAGGTAGACTCGAGTTGTCGCTCCGCGCAGGCGGAACTGCACTCCAGCATCGCACCCGCCGGTCACATCGTCTGCCAGCATCGCCAGGCGGACGCCGGATACCGCATCGCTGATCGGGGGCCAGCGCTTTGACGGTCGTGCTCCGAGTTCCAAATCTAGGCCTCAAATCTCAGATAAACCGTCTTTTTCTGGAGGTAGTGGTCCAGACCGTACTTTCCGTCGTCGCCACCAATGCCACTCTCCTTCCAGCCACTGTGAAAACCGTGGATGGATTCGCCCGGCCCGCGGTTGATGTAGAGCTCTCCACATTCCAGGTCTCGCACCGCCCGCATGATGCGATTCATGTCATTGGTGAAAAGGTATGCCGCCAATCCATAGCGGGAATCATTGGCCAGCCGCAGCCCTTCCTCAAAACTTGAGAACTCCATCACCGGGATCACTGGGCCAAAGATCTCTTCCCGCATAATCGTCATGTCCTGGCGAACCCCGACCAGAACTGTAGGTTCATACCAATATCCGCGATCAAACGAGCCGCCAGACCGACGCCGGCCGCCGGTCAGAGCCTCGGCGCCGTCACCCAGGGCCTGGTTCACATAGCGTTCTACTTTTTCCAGTTCTTCCCGGTTGACCTTCGGACCGAGCTGCACCCCGGGCTCCAGCGGATTTCCAACTTTCAGGTCTTGCACCGCAGCCACGAATTTCTTGAGGAAGGGCGCGGCAATGCTTTTGTGCACATAGGTGCGCTCGTTGCTGATGCAAACCTGTCCGCAATTGAGGAAGCGGGAAAAAACGGCCGCCTTCACGGCAGCATCCAAATCGCAGTCTTCCATGACGATGAAGGGCGCCTTGCCCCCCATTTCGAGAGACACCATGGTCACGTTGTCCGCGGCATTCCGCATGATCCGCTTTCCCGTGGGGATGCTTCCCGTGAAGCTGATGAGGCGCGGAATAGGACTTTTGACCAGAGCCTCGCCGACCGTTTCTCCCGGGCCGGTGATAACGTTGAGGACTCCCGGAGGCACCCCGGCCTCTTCTGCCAATTTGGCCAATTCCAGCGCGGACAGCGGCGTATCTTCGTGCGGCTTGAGGATGATGCTGTTGCCGGCAATCAGCGCGGGCGCAATCTTGCGGATGGCCACGGCAGAGGGAAAGTTCCAGGGAATGATTCCTACCACTACACCCACGGGAGCTGGAACAATCCATATCTGTTCGTTCCGATTCTCCGAGGGAAGAATATCGCCTTCAATGCGGCGATCAAACTCGGCGTAATAGGGGAGCCAGCTCTTGCCAAAAGCGATCTCTCCCACGGCTTCGTGCAGCGGTTTACCTTGCTCTTGAGACAGCAGCCGAGCCAGCCGATCCTTGTCGCGCTCCACCAGTTCTGCCAGGCGCCGAAGCACAGCTCCACGCTCCACGCCTGAGCGCCTTCCCCATTCCTTTTGCGCCTTATAGGCCGAATCGAGCGCCTGCTGCACATCCTCGGGCGAAGCAACCGGGACGGTGGCAATCACTTCTTCATTCGAAGGACTCACCACCGGCATGGTCTGTCCGTTGGATTTCCACTCTCCATCGATCAGCATTTGATAGGCGCTCATTCTTGTATTCCTCCATAGCACGACTCCCGGCTCAAATGCTCCACCGATGGGGTCTTGGCGAGAAGAAGATTGAATTCAAGTGACAGAGAGGCGATACTGCTTACCGTCTGATCATCGACTGTGGGAGGCATCCTAGGATAAAGTTTTGCGAATGTAAATTGAAATCTTCTGCTGGACTGTCTGGAACTGTCCTGCCCCCACGATCTCATAACTCTCGACTATGCAAGCTCGAAGCCCGCTTCCCTGGCGATACACTCAAGAGCTGAAAGTCGTCGCATCTTTGATCGGAGTTCTATCGGTCCTCGCTCTTATCTACTGGAAGGCTCCCACTTTTTTTACTCCTGGAAATGCTTTTAACCTGCTGCGGCAAGTTGCGATCAATGGCATCATCGCCTCGGGGATGACCATTGTCATGATCGGCGGAGGTTTTGATCTTTCCGTCGGAGCGATACTTGCCCTGTCCGGGGTCCTCGCGATTCAGTTGGCGAAGACCAACCTCTGGTTCGGCATGCTTTGCCCGGTAGCGCTGGGAGCCGGAGCGGGACTGGTAAACGGTGTCCTGGTGAGCCGCTTTGCGATCAATCCGCTGATCGTCACCTTGGGGTCCCGGTATCTCGTTTACGCCTCCGCCAATCTCTTCACGGCAGGATTCATTCAATACAACGGAAATCCGGCATTCCTGGCGCTGGGACGCGGTAGCCTGGGGGGCGTCCCCGCGCCCGCGATCGTCTTTTTGAGTGTTGCTCTGTTATCGCATCTCATGCTCAACCACACTACAGTGGGCGCGGCATTGTTCGCGGTTGGCAGCAATGAGCGTGCGGCCTTCTTCTCGGGATTGCCTTCCCGAAATCTTCTTACGCTAAGCTATGCGGCCACGGGAGCCTGCGCGGCACTGGCCGGAGTGGTGCTCGCTTCCCGGCTTGGCGTGGCTGCGCCCGATGCCGGTGAAGGTTACGAGTTGGATGCTATCGCCGCCGTGGTCATCGGCGGCACCAGCATATTAGGTGGGGCGGGCAGCATCCAACGCACGCTGGCGGGGGTCTTGCTTCTCGGCGTTCTCAGCAACCTGCTGGTGCTGGCGGGTCAGTCGTATGAAGTCCAGCGCATTGCCACGGGTCTGATTATCGTTCTGGCGGTCGCCTTTGATCTTTACCGGCGCAGGTCTCGCCAATGAGACGCCGCCTGCTCGCTGGCGGAAACTCAAGAAGGCTCTCGTTGCTGGTGGCGCTTGTCGCTGGCATCTCAATCTTGGAGATTCGTTTTATTCAGCCGGCCAATCTGCGGAATGTGCTGTTGCAGATGTCCATGGACGGCATTGTGGCCTGCGGTTTGACGCTGGTCATCCTGTGCGGCGGCCTCGATTTGTCGGTCGGAGCGGTGACCGCTCTCAGTGGTGTGCTGTTTGTAATCGCATTGCCGCTGGGGATTTTTTTTGCAGGACTACTGGCGCTACTGGCAGGCGCATGCGTAGGACTCCTCAACGGACTCCTCATCGGGAAAATCAAACTCAATCCCTTGATCGTCACGTTGGGAACAATGGCGGCCGTGCAGGGAGTCGCATTCTGGCTGAGCCGGGGGAATCCCATTCCTGGCCCAGGAAGTGATTTCGAGATGTTGGGCGGGGGATCTTTTCTCTACATTCCCTTACCCATTTTGTTTTTTGTTCTGGTCATCCTCGCCGGGCATACCGCGTTGCGACACACCCAGTTCGGAAGGGATCTGTACGCCATCGGCGGTAATCGGGAAGCTGCCCGGCTGGCAGACATTGCCGTGGAATCGCGCGAATGCTGGGCCTATGTCCTGTGTGCTCTGCTGGCAGCGTTCTCCGGCATGATCCTAGCGTCACGCCTGAACACCGGCTCTCCCATCATCGGGCAAGATACCCCTTTGCAAGCCATCGCTGCCGTCGTGCTCGGCGGAACCAGCCTGTCCGGTGGACGTGGAGGAATTCTTTCCACCGTCATTGGGATGGCAATCATTGCGGTGCTTTCCAACGGATTGAATCTGCTCAACGTTTCCCCCGCCTACCAATGGGCGATTAAGGGCGCGGTGTTGATCGTGGTTGCCGGCCTGGACAGCGCACGGCGCCATTCGGCGCTGCGTAGCGTGTAAGCTACCCAGCCCTAGTGCGGGTGGGAACTCGCGAAGGTCGCACTTGACTAGAATGACGGCTGCCCGTCCATGAACCGAGGAGGTCGTACGTGAGCAAAACAGAAAGTCTTTCCCGAAGAGAATGGCTCTATTACTCATCCTTACTGGCCAGTGGAGTCGCCCTCTCTCAGACCGCCTGTCAAAGACCGGCGGGGACTTCCTCCGGCCCATCGTCGAGCCCAACTACTCCGGCGCCAACCTCGTCAATTTCAGGCAGCACGCTCAGAGGAGCAGACGCCGTCATAGAAAAAATGCCTGCAGTATTGCCCAACCGTGCGCCCGACACTTGGCAGTGGATCGAGAACCGGCCCGCCCAGGTGGGCCTCTTGATGATTTCCACCGCGGCGCCGTTCCTCGCCGGCTACCGCAAAGCTTTTGATATCGAGGCCAGGCGGTTGAATCTGGACGTATTCGCTTTGGACGCCAACAATGATCCCGCACGGCAAGCGGCCCAAGCCGAGGATCTCATCGGCAAGCGCGTGGACGTGCTGTGTTTCTGGCCGGTCGATGCGAAAGCCATCGTTCCTAGTGTCCGGAAAGCCTATGAGGCCGGAATTCCGCTGGTCTGCACCAACAGTTGGACCGAGGAATCCGCCCTGCCCTGCTTCAAGTCGTTCGTTGGCGCCAGCATGGTGGAGGAGGGCATCATCGCCGCCCAATTGATGGCGGAGGCGCTCAACGGTCAGGGCAAAATCGCCATCATTGAGGGGAATCCAGGACAGGACGCCGCGTACTGGAGATCCACCGCTTTCATTGACGAGCTGAAACGCCTGGCTCCCCGCATTCAGATTCTGGATCGGCAGACCGCCCGCTGGGATCGGGCCCGAGCCACCGCCGTGGCGGAGAATTATTTGACGACTTACCGCGATCTCAACGCAATCATGGCGCAAGACGACAACATGGCCGTAGGTGCTCTGCAGGCCATCAAATCCGCCGGCAGGCTGCAACAAGTAAAACTGGTCTCGATCAACTCCAGCAAAGAAGGACTGGAAGCCATTCTTGCCGGAGAGATGTATGGAAGTTGCACGCAATCGCCGTCGTTCGAGGGAATCAACACCGCGCGCGTTGCCCGCGATGTGGCCAACGGCTGGCCTCCTGTGCCGCGCTGGGTACGCAATCCCGTACTGCGCGTGGACAAGACGAATGCCCACCAGGTGTTTGGGGAGTGGTAGGCAACACGTTGGCCCGCCCGATTTTTTAAGAAATTACAGGATCAAAACGTGGTCAGTTCTGGTATGCTGCGGTGCGCATGTAATCGTTTACAAACGGGAAGTTCCTAGTCGTTCACTCTTTCACTGGGAGGCCTCCATGACGAACCCATTTTCTGATTCTGCTTCCTTGCCGCGCCGGCAATTCCTTCAGACTTTAGGCAAGAGTTCAGTTGTCGCCAGTTCGCTGTTCCTCCCAATTCCCTTGAAGAAAACTTTGTTTGCCGCTGGCACTTCTCCGGCACAAGGTCAGGCAGCCGCAGCTATCGTCCCTCCCAACAAGACCTATCGCATGATGGAGTGGGAATGCCACACGCCGCCCGAGGGTGATTTTGAAATCAATTTGGAACCAGCCCTCGCCGCAGCCCGCGATGCCGGAGCCGAAAGCATGATGTTTTATTCCCAGGATCACTGGGGCTATGCCTTTTACGAAAGCGATGTAGCCGTGCGGCATCCCCACCTGAAAGGAGACTTCTTTGGTCAGGAAGTCAAAATCGCCCGGAAGCTTGGCATGTCCGTGGTCTGTTATTACAGTCTGCAATTCAATAATCAGGCGGTTCTCACCCATCCGGACTGGGGATGGGTCAATGCCGAGGGCGAGCAGCAGCGCTACCGCTGGTTTGTGACTTGTCTCGACAGTCCTTACCGCCAGTATGTTCTCGCGATGATCAATGAGCTGTTCTCCCGCTATGAGATCGATGAATTATTTCTGGATATCTTCGGAATTCAGTTCGTACTTTACAACGCCGACGGACGGGACCCTTTTTGCTACTGCAAACATACTCAGGAGGCTTGGAATTCCAGCCATCCGGGAGATCCTTACCGCGAGGGTTTCAAAACCCGTGAAGGCCGCGACCTTCGATACAAGTGGCATCAGAGACGAACCACGACCCAGATGCTGGATGAAATTCTCACGACGGCCCGCCAGCATCGCCCGGAACTCTTGATCTCTCTGAATGGCGGACCGGAAACCTTCACCGACGATGTCATGCAGAAAGTCAGCTTCATCTATGCGGAACCGTTGACTTCGGATACGGGGATTTCCCTGGGCTCGATTCTGATGCGCGGCTGGGGCCGTCCCGATTTCCAGGCAGGAGTTTTCAGCCAGCAGGGATATCTTGATACCTACCCCGGCTCCATCCCCCGGGTCAAAGCCGACGGCCTCATCGTGCAGAATGCCCGAGTTTTTATTGTGGGTAATGCTCCCGTCGTCGGAGGACTGGACGACGAGGGATTCTCCAAGCGCTGGTTCAGTGTTGCCAAAGAAACCTGGGTCGACGTTCGAGGTGTGGATCACCTCCTGCTCGGCGACATCACACCGCTGTGCAGCACTGCGATGCTCTACAGTGAAGCCACGCGGGAAGAATTGTCCGGCCAAAAGCTTCCCGTACATTTCCGCCGGACTGTTACGGGAGCTCTCGAAGCCCTGACTTACTCGGGACGGCCCGTAGAAAGCGTTCCCGAGTTCAACTTAACGGAGAAGTATTTAGCGCAGTTTGAAACGCTGGTCCTTCCCGAAGCCGAGGTCCTGGGATCGGCGCAGGCAGAGGTGATTCGCAATTGGGTGAAGCAGGGTGGAACGTTACTCGCCACCGGCAAGTGCGGACTCGTCGACGAAAAAGGACAACCCCGTTCCAATTTTCCTCTGGCTGACGTTTTTGGCGTGGACCTGGTTTCGGAGGAGAAGAAGTATGCCTATGATCCCTCCGGAAAATTCAAGGAAGATGTCGTCTCGATCTACATGGAATCGACCGGCCATCCGCTTTCCAAGAGTCTCGCGGTAAGCACGGTGGGTCTGCCCGGTTCATTCTTGCGCCTGCGCCAGACTTCGGGACAGGAAGTCCTACGCTATCGCCTGCCCTTCATGGTTGAGGACCTGCCGAACCACCACTGGTTCAACTGGGGGCCTCCGCCGCCCGGACAGGAAAGCGGCGGCCCGGCAGCAGTTTTCAATCATTTTGGCAAAGGGCAATCGCTCTATATCGGCGTGAACCTGTTTCAAGCCATGAGCAGCAAGCTGTTCTGGATCCGGAACTGGGTACCGGAAGTGATGCGGTCGCTGGTGCCTCAACCAGTCGCCGAACTGAGATCCGAAGTCTTTTCCGATTATGTTCACGGAACCTTTTTCTGGGAGAAAGACAAGCGTTCGCTGCTGGTGCAAGTGTTGAATGCGATTGAATTGACCACGCAAGGAGAATTTCGCGAAGTGCCTGCCGTGGAGATCCGTATGAACAGCTCCCGAGTCAAGATCAAGTCGGCCAAAGTGCTTTGGCCAGCGGAACGCGAATTGCCGGTTCGAAGCAGCCAGGGAAGCGCCCATATCACATTGCCCTCCCCGGCGCGTTACACGGCCTTGCGGCTGCAATTGGCCTGACGAGTAAATGATTCTCTTGACCCGCTGGCATCTGGGGCAGGTTCCAGTGTGCTGATCGCGCTTGTGAGCTGCGCCATTTGAGCCTGAAGATGGCGTTGGAAAAACACTCTTGAACCATCTCTCTTCCATCGCTGTTGAACACCTTACCTGTGATTTCCCGGGCGTGCGCGCGCTGAACGACCTGAACCTGGAGTTCCGAGCCGGAGAGATCCATGCTCTGGCTGGAGAGAATGGAGCGGGGAAATCCACGCTGCTCAAGGTTCTCTCCGGCCTCGTAGCACCTACCCAGGGTGAAGTTGTGATTGGCGATCAAAGATTCTCCCAGGTAAGGCATGCTCGGTCGCTCGGCATTCGCACCATTCCTCAGGAAGCGGTCTTGGCGCCAGATCTGTCGATTGCGGAAAATCTGCTGATGGGGAAGCTTCCGAGAAAATCATTTGGGAGGATTGACTGGAAGACAGTCTTTGAGACCGGTCAAAGCCTGCTGCAAAGAGTGGGAATGGAACGCCTTCCGCCCCAAAGCTTGGTCGCCGGCCTCGGCGTCGCGGAACAACAATTGATCGAGATCGCTCGAGCCCTGGCCGGAGAAGGGGATGTCTTTCTTTTTGACGAACCAACCTCCTCTCTGGCTGCGGCGGAAGTTGCCCGGCTAGGAGAAATTCTGATCGAGCTAAGAAAATCCGGAAAGATTGTCCTGTACGTTTCGCACCGCCTGGATGAGATTTTTTCCTTCTGCGATCGGGTGAGCGTGCTGCGCGACGGAAACCTCGTCGCCGCCAAGCCGGTGTCCGATACCAGTCCCGATGAATTGATCCGCCTCATGGTCGGTCGAGACATCCTGAAGGCTGAAGCCGGCCAGTCCTCTGTCGGCCGCGAAGCCTGCCTCTCAGTCTCCAGATTGACCGTGAAAGATGTTTTGACGGATATCAGCTTTCAGGTCAGGCGCAGTGAGATTTTGGGAGTTGCTGGATTGGTCGGCGCCGGGCGAACCGAGCTTCTGCAAACCCTGTTTGGCGTCCACCGGCTGGAAAGAGGCGAGATCTCTGTCAACGGCGTCGCAATCAAGATTCGGTCACCGCGGGACGCGATGGCTGCTGGAATTGCCTATGTTCCAGAGGACCGGAAACACGATGGACTGGCACTGAATCTCAGCGTTGCTGAAAATTTCGCACTCCCCAACCTGCGACAGCTGGGCACGTTCGGGATTCTGCGAAAAAGAAAACGCGATCAGCTCGCAAAGTCGTATGCGGAACGGTTGAACCTGAGCTACCGAAGGCTCAGTCAGCTGGCGCTTTTGTTGAGTGGGGGAAATCAACAGAAAATAGTGTTGGGCAAATGGCTGGCCAGAAATCCGCAGGTCTTGCTGCTGGATGAACCAACCCGCGGCATCGACGTGGGAGCTAAGTCGGAAATATACAGTTTGGTTCGTGAACTCACGCAAGAGGGTATGTCCATTCTCCTGGTTTCCTCCGAATTGACCGAATTGCTGGCGCTGAGTAACCGGATCATCGTGATGCGGGAAGGCCGGCTGAGTGGAGAACTGGCTGGCGACGCGATGAACGAGGAATCGATCATTCAACTCGCCACGCCCGGATTTTACCGGCGAGATGAGGGTCAAGCAGAGTATCTATCCTGAATTCTGAGGCTTTTTCTTATGTCGTGTATCATTTCACCTGCTTGTAGAGGCGTCTCCATCCACTCTGGAAGAGCGTTGGTCTCCGATTGTCGCTGGTTGACGGACGAAACTAACACTCCGAGCGAACATGCCACGAACTAACGTCCTCGGAACACCATACTCCGCTCTTTCTTCATCCCGTCTCGGTGATCGAGGGGAAAAGGTAATCTCCGGGCGGTCCGGAAATCTTGTGGAGATTTACCCTAAAGTACTGCTTCGCGAGTTGGCATCCCAAGCCTGCGCCGTCGAGGGCATGAGCACTGGGGTAGCAGTATTCTCGCCAGCCGGTGCGTTACCCTATCACCGGCATGATGTGAGCGAAGCCTTCACTGTCTTGAGTGCAGAGGCTCTGGTGATGGTTGAAGGAAGAACCTACCGGATGGGCCCACTTGACTGCCTTCATGTGCCTGCCGGGGTTGCCCACTCCGTGATCAACCCCTCCGCGAAGAAGAAACTGATGATCCACAGCGCTTTCGGTGCGGTACATCCACGAAGAGATTTCGTAAAGGATTCATTCCCGTCCGTGCAGCGTGATCGCGGTCTGCCCGACGAGAAAGACCCGGAGCATATGGTCAGATTCGCTCAAGCAACGATGTACAAGCTCGCCAGCGGCACCCGTTTCTGTGACCTCTTTGCCGGACGATTTGGATCGGTCGGAATTTGTGGTGGCTATGGCGAATTTCAGCCCGCTACGGGTCTGCCGTGCCATATCCATGACTATGACGAATCCATCACGATCGTCAGGGGCACGGCAACCTGTCAGGTCATGGGAGCGCGTTACCAGCTCAGTCGATACGATACCGCGATGGTCCCGAGCGGTCGCGCTCATCGTTTTTTGAACGAATCCAGGGACGTGATGGCCATGATCTGGGTCTACGCCGGCAGCGAACCGCAACGTAGTCTCGTAAACGCCAGGTTTTGCAACGGCGACTGGGAGTGGAGGGGGCAAGCATGATCAGTCAGCAGTCGCCGCGAACTGACAAACCGCCTGCGGTCCTGCTGGGCATGTTTCAGCAACTCCCGCTTCCTGCAATTTCCCGCTACCTCGCACAGCAGGGCTGGGACTGGCTGATTCTGGACATGCAACACGGAAGTCTTGACTATCAAACAGTTTACGAGTGCTGTCACGTCATTCAGCAAGTCGGATCGAAGCCACTCGTCCGGGTCCCAGTCGGCGATTTCGCGGCGATCCAAAGAGTCCTTGACCTCGGGGCGCTCGGAGTGGTGGTTCCCATGGTCAACTCGCGCGCAGAGGCCGAACAAGCTGTCCAAGCGGCAAAATATCCACCTCTGGGAGGGCGTTCGCGAGGCGGCGACGCTTGGTACCACTACGGCGCCAACTACACAGAAACGGCGAATCAAAAGACCCTCCTGCTCGTGCAAATTGAACATATAAAGGCAGTTGCGATGGCAAAGCAAATATTGGCGGTGGAAGGGGTCGACGGCTTTCTGATGGGCCAGGTTGACCTGGCGTTGTCGATGGGACTGTCGGACACGCACTTCAGCGAGAATCGTGAGCATCAATCGGCAATTCAACATACGGTTGACGTCTGCAATTCGCTCGGAAAGCTGGCCTGCTACAACGCCTTTAATGAAGCCGAGGCCCAGGAGCGGGTGCGGCAAGGCTTTCGTGTGATCACCTACCAATCGGATGTCGACATTTTCCACGAATCCGGCCGGACGCGCTTTGACGCATTGCGCCGAAAGCTTAATCTGCCTGCGCAGGCCAGTGAGGTATGAAATGGCAGACCGAGTAATCGACCTCAGTCACGGTTTGGATCCGACAACACCCGTATATGCCGGATACCCCCCAGTGGAAATCCGCGTTCTGGAGTCGACCCGCTATTCGATACCTGGCGGGCGGCGGGCCCTCAATAGCAGCCGGATTTCAGTCGGGATTCATTGCGGCACGCACATGGACGCGCCGTTTCACTTCTTTGAGGACGGTGCGACTATTGATCAGATTGATCTTCGCCACTGTGTCGGCGAAGCGCAGTTGATCCATATCGACGTTCCGCCTGACGGGAAAATTGAGCGCAGCCAATTGACCAGCTACCGGGACCAGCTTGCGCGTTGCGGCAAGGTCGTGTTCTCCACCGGGTGGGCGAAACAGTGGGGGCGCCCCGAGTACTTCACCCAACATCCCGTCCTAACGCCCGACGCAGCGGATTTCCTGATTGAATGCGGAATCCATTTGCTTGGGGTCGATTTTCCCTCAGTGGACCGTGCTCCCTTTCTTACTCACGTGGTGCTGTTGAGCCATAACGTGCTTATTTTGGAGAACCTTACAAACCTTTCTGAGATCCGGGCGCAGTCGTTCCAACTGGTGGCAGTTCCTCTTAAGTTCACCGGCCGCGATGGCTCACCCGTTCGCGCCATCGCGCTGGAGGTCCCGTAGCCGGACGTCTGGTAGGCGGAGGTAGCGCCGGTGGACCTCTGCACCAGCGCTACCGATCCCGGGTGCACATTTGCCGCCCTTACTCACAGTTCGCCGCCTTACGATCCTCCCGGCGATTTCACCCGCTACGGCTTTCGCGTGCCGTTGGTAGTGATCTCGCCGTTCGCCAAGACGAATTATGTTTCTTAGGTAACCACCGACGTTTTCTCGCAAACCACAGAATCAACGGGAGCATCGCACAGGTTGTGCAAAACGATGTTCCGCTTGCAATCAGGTCAGCATTGCGCATGGGAAGGTCAGTTGCTGGGTTCTATTTTGCGAGTCTCTAGTGGGGCTTGGCTCATCCGGTGCGAAGCAAGCAGAAACTTAGCAAGCTCTGTTTCTGTTTAGCGGGCCCCACAGCTTTTCAGTTGTGGTTATTCTCCGGCTCCGATAGGTTCCGCCTCCCGGTCACTTCCATTTGCCTGCACCCTCGACAATTGTGATGTAGCGGTCGATCGGAAGTTCAGTAAGGCGCTCGATCTTGCCGCTGGGTTGCGGCCACTGAATCTCCAACCAGTCGAGCTTCGTTCGTTTTCCGATGCCCAGGACTATGCGTGGGTCATGAGAGGATAGAAAACTGCCGCCGCCGACCTTCATTCGCTGCCGCTTGAGATCCCCGGACTGATAAGTTACGCGCGCACCGATGGCATCGGTGTTGGACTTTGTGCCGACAAGACTGACTCCGAGCCAATGGTTCCGATTTCCAACAGCGTTGCGCAGCAGAACCGGGGCACCGTTATTGACTGCCACAAGGACATCGATCCCTCCGTCGTTGTCGAAATCCCCAATTGCCATGCCGCGAGCTGATAACAGCTTCGCGAATACGGGACCGCTTTTCGCACTGACATTCTCGAAATTCTTGCCAGCGTTGTGAAAGAGCATCAGCGGCTCCTGATACTTCACCTGACTATGTAAACTTTCGATCAGGTCGTCGGGATTCCCATTGGCGAGAAACAGGTCCAGATTACCGTCGTTGTCGTAGTCGAAAAATTTAAGCCCCCACCCACTCATAAGCCGCGTCGCCATTCCGATTCCTGTAGGGCCAGCCTGATCGTCAAATGTTTCGTCATGATTGTTCTGGTAAATGGAGAAACGCTCCAGATCGATGTTGGCGACGAACAGATCCATCCACCCGTCCTGGTTGAAGTCGGCGGAATCGAGTCCCATACCGGAGCGAGCCCGACCGTCGCCGCTGTATGCCACTCCTGCGTAGGTTGCGTTTTCTTCGAATCTCCCCTTCCCGCGATTCATGAAAATAAAGTTAGGCACGGTGTCATTGCTGACAAACAGATCCAGTTGACCGTCATTATTAAGGTCGGTAGCGACCACTCCCCATGCCTTTCCAAGAGAATTGGCGATACCGGAGGTCTTGCTGACATCGGTGAACGTTCCGTCGCCGTTATTGTGAAATAGCCAACTCGACATGGGCTTGTAGAGGCGCGGAATGCAGTACCCGTGTTTGCCCTCTTCGCCGGGGCCACAAGATTTATTTAGAGCTTTGGAGAACTCTACAAATTGGCAGACAAACAAATCGAGCTTGCCATCATTGTCGTAGTCAAACCAGACAGCACTGGATGACCATCCCGGCGCGGCCACGCCAGCTTTCTCCGTAACATCGGTGAACGTTCCATCGCCGTTATTGTGATAGAGGATGCTTTTCCCATATTGCGTGACATAGATGTCAGGGAAGCCATCGCCGTCATAGTCGCCAACGGCTACTCCTTGGCCGTATCCGCCTCCGGTTACCCGAGCCTTTTCAGTGACATCGGTAAAAGTGCCGTCACGATTATTGCGATACAGAGCGTTCCGCAAGGGCGGACTGGGATCATAGAAATCACACTTCCCGCTGTTGACGAGGTAAATGTCCATCCAGCCGTCATTATCGAAATCAAGGAAGGCGCAACCCGGCCCCGTGGTTTCAGGGAGAAATCTCTCCGCGGATTGTCCAGCAGTGTGTGTCCAGCGGATGCCGCTCTTTTCTGCGGGGATCTCTTCGAATGGATAAATCGCGTCTGGCGTCGCGTGGACAAAGTGCGGCAATCCGCTGATCGCAACGGCTCCTACCCCATTCCTAAGGAACTGGCGGCGGGAAGATCGGTACGGGATACGGTTTGGCTGCGCAGAGGACCTGTTCACTGCTTCTCGTGTGTATAGAATGTCGGCGTTGGCTAGTTAGGATTTTGCGGCTCAGCGGCTGGCTGGTCTTGTCCGGCATCGCCTTTCTGCGCCATTCTACGGTGAATCTCGAATTCTTTTTCTGCCTCTTCCCTGCGCCCCGCGCGGGTCAGCGCAGTCGCTAAATTATAGTGCGCGCCCGGGTTTCGTGGTTCCAGCTTGACGGCGGTCTGCAGAGGCGGAATGGCCTCAGAAAATTGTTTTGCTGACAACAAGGCGCTGCCTAGCCCGAGAAATGCATCGCCAAAGCCCGCATCCAATTCGGTGGCGCGAGAGAAATGTTTAATGGCATCACTCCACTGACTGTCTTGTCGGGCCATTTCTCCAAGCACATATTCGGCGCCGGCATTGGAAGGATCATTCTTGAGTTCCGCCTGGAACTCTTTCTTTGCCTCTTCACCAGCAGCGGGACCTGGGTCGGGTTTGGAGAGCAGGAGTCGCCCAAGAAGAAAATGGATTCCGGGCAGCTGGGGATTCTGAGCTAAGATGGCTTTGTACTCTTTCTCGGCTGCGTCCCATTTTCCCTGCGCTTCGAGTGCTTCTGCGTCGAGCTTGTGCCCCTCGATAGAGTTCGGCGCCGTCATTGCCAGCTGCTGGGCGGCTTTGGTGGAAAGATCTGAGTAAGCGTGAACCGAAAGATAGAGAACCTCAGGATCGTTGGGGAATTCCCGGTTTAGCGTCTGCAGGAAGTCGACCGCTGCACTCGTTTGATTGACCAGCATGGCGCACCGCACGCCGGCAAATGCTGCTGTGCGCTTGGTGGTTTTATCGGTACCGAGTTGAGACGCTCTTTTTAGAGCTGGCACCGCCTGTTCACAATGTCCACTCTGCGCGAGCTGGATCGCGCGTTGCGCGGTTAAAGGTGCAGGCTTGGCCGCTTGGCCGAACCCTTGGGCAACCGCCAGCAACGCCATGAACAAAGCTAGACCCTGGGATTCAAACATAAAAAAAGGGCAGATGCTGGAAAGCATCTGCCCCATCATATCAGCGGCTCAATAGTAAAGTTTGAGCGCAAACTGGACGACTCGCGGACTTGATGAAGTACCGGTTACACCCATCGTTCCGCCGCAACACGACGAGTTGGGCGTGTTCAGGTTTACGTGGTTCAAAGCGTTAAGGAAGTCGCTTCGGAATTGCAGCTTCACTCGCTCTGTAAATTGGAAGTCCTTGTGCAGACTCAGATCCACATCCCCATATCCAGGTCCGACAACCGGTCCCTGCGCCGGACAAGTTCCGAATACGTTGGCGGGATCGGTATATGGGGTTGGGTCGAACCATCGATAACCGGCGAATGCACCGCTGCTCGGATCAAAGTACTTTTGCCTTCCGAAGGTTCTACCTGCTCCGGGGCCGCAATCCGGGCGCAATCCGCGGCTCCCTGTGCCGGCGGAATCACCGTTGGCGAAGTTGAAGTCATACAGCGCCACCGGGAATCCGGAGTGCACCGAGACGATTGGGCTGACGGACCACCCACCCGCCACGCCATTTACGACACGATTCGACCCGCCGCCCCAGCGTTTTCCGTGACCGAACGGAATATCATAGACCGCGTAGGCGGACAGCACGTTCTTGGAATCGAAAAAGCAGTTCGCCCAATCCGCTCTCGGGTCATAGAGGTTCTGGTAATACGGATTGGCCGGCGCCGCCTGTGCGCCCCAGTTGCCGTAGTAGCCGCTGTTGTCGGTCCTGCAGCGTGAGAAGGTGTACGCCACCTGGTATTGCAATCCGCTGGAGTAATGCTTCTGCAGCACTACCTGTAGTGCGTGATAGTTGGAACTTCCTGTCGATGCCGTTCCCGAAATTTGTGAAATATCAGACTGGAAGGCCGGATTTTGGCCGAAGTAAATGCTTGGGCAGATGGTCGCCGGCGCGACAGGAGTACAACCAGCTTCGCCAGCCAGTCGCCCCTGCAGGTACGGAGTCGGAACCATTTCATGCGGTCCGTGCTGTCCCACGTAGCCAGCTTGGAACGTCGTTGATTGGGAAAGTAGTTGTTGCCAAGTGAAATTCCACTGGTAGGTAATCGCAGGTTGCACGTGAGGATCCCAGACGCGAACCAGCGAAGCGGCGAAGGGATCAGATGCAGCACCTACTGGTACGATTCCGTCTTCGGTCCGGTAATTTGTCGGAAAGGTCGCGGTGCCAAAAGCGTTTCGAGTTTCCGCCGGCGTAAACGGGGGGTTGATGGGAAGACGCAAGTTTGTGCCGGTGCCTTCCAGATACGAAGAGGTACTGAAAGCAGACCGGATGACAGACTTCCCGCCAAGGGCCGCTGGAGTCCACGCCAAGCCGATGCGAGGCTGAAAATCCTTTGCGCCGTAGGTACCATTGTAGAGCCCGGCACTTCCATTTCTGCAAGTGGTGGGAGCCGTTCCCAGGTCCACGATCGAGCAATTCGGCGCGATGACCTGTCCTGTCAACAGGTCAAAGTTATCCTGGCGATTGTTCTCTTCTACCCAGGGGGTGTGCGCCTCATAGCGCAGTCCCAGATTGACGGTCAGGTGATCGCTAGCCCTCCAGTCGTCCTGGAAATACACACCGAAAATACTGGCTCGTTGTCCCCACTCTCCTCCTGGTATACCTCGCTGGTACTCATCGGGAAGACCGAGATAAAAATCCGCTCCGCCATAACCACCGGTAGGTGAAGCCCCGGAGGGGTTATTGGAAGTGAACACACCATTGAACTGGATTTGACCGAGTGCACCGTTGTTGCCTGTGTAGAAGGTGTTGATCCGGTCACGCCAGAACTCGAAACCGGTGTGGAAGACGTGGCGGTTATGTGTAAGGACCACGGCGTCTGACACCTGAATCACCGCATCTTGAAATTTCTGCTCGATCCAGCTGTTACCAATATTGGTGAGCGGCCCGCTGCCCGGGTTGAAATCCAGAAACAGAAGCCCCGGCCGGTTGGCATTCGCACCGGCAATGCCAAGATCGGTTCCGGCAGTTGCTGCCGCGCTGCCAAACGTCGGCCCATTGTGCAATCGAACGTGATTGATCCCAACACGCACATCGTTCAATAGAGTTGGACTGAACGTGTGGTTCCAATCCACCCCGACGTTCTCGATCGGAGCATCCGAAAAGCCGCCTCCCAGCAGCGCAAACGAGTTGTCCGTTGGATTGTGCTGCAAGGCGTGCGAATAGCGGCCGAAAAGGTGATCCCTCGAACTGGCGTTGTAATCGATCTTTATGTCGTACTGGTTGGTGTTGAACTGCGCAACCGTTGTGTAGGTGGCATTATTCTGAAGACCCTGGCCAGTTGGAGACGGATACAGCGATGACGCGAAGAGTTTCTGAGCAACCGGATCGATTGGCTCTGTGATCACATTGTTGGCAAAGGGGGCATTCCCATTGAATGGATCATAGAGCTGGTTGGTGACATTCCCATTGCTATCCCTGTCATTACAAATTCCTGCGGTAAATCCGGTGTTACAAATGTCTCCAAAGTTCCCCCCTCGCTCTGCCGCCGTGAACACACCTATCTTCTGCGTGCTCGAAGGGTGGTCGAAGCGCTGGGACTGCAAATCAAAGAAGAAAAACAGCTTGTTCTTGACGATCGGTCCGCCAATCGTACCGCCGAACATGTTCCAGCGAAGCTTGTCTTTGGGGAGTACATTGCCTGGCCCCAGGAAACCGTTCTCCCATTTGTTCGCGTTCAGCTTGTCGTTACGGAAGAATTCCCACAAGTCACCGTGAAACCCGTTCGTGCCCGACTTGATGGTCGCATTGACAATGCCGCCCTGGTAGTTACCGAATTCCGCCGGGGCATTCTGGGTGATGAGGTTGAATTCCTCGATCGCATCCGGAGCCGGAGTGTAGCCGAGAAGGTTATCGGAGACCTGATTATTGTCCACGCCGTCGAGCACGAAATTGTTGGCCTGCTCGCGGTTCCCGTTGATGTAGGGTCGTCCGCCGTTAGCCGTGTTGTCACCATTGTTAAAGCTGTCCGGGTTCGGCGTGACAGACCCGGGCGCGAGCAGAGTCAGCTGAACATAGTTGCGCGTGGCAAGCGGCAGTTCGTCATTGGTCCTGGAATCGATGACTGTGTCTACCGTGGCGGATTCTGTCTTGAGGATTGGCGCGCCCCCAGTGACTTCCACAGTTTCGGTTACCTTACCCACTCTCATCTGAACGTCGATGCGGGCGGTCTGGTTGATATCCAAAGTCAGGGGAGGATGCGCCGACGTCTGAAATCCTGGCGACGTCACCTTGAGGGTGTAGGTGCCAATAGTCAGGCGATTGATGTTGTATGCGCCCGCTTCATTCGTCAGCACACTGGTCTCCGTGCAGTGCTCGACCTCGGTCGCCGCTACTTTCGCC
>VFSW01004588.1_pt1 | contig 20581 bp, 42 predicted proteins | sample 5358111 | NCBI WGS metagenome assembly VFSW01 (sample SAMN11554181, study PRJNA540505) | mine drainage metagenome | isolation source: sediment from site ElyBrook_90M | place: USA: Ely Copper Mine, Vershire, VT | collected 2017
CGGCAAGGCGAGGCAAGGCCAGGCGAGGCAGGGCTGGGCACGGCAAGGCGAGGCAAGGCCAGGCGAGGCAGGGCTGGGCACGGCAAGGCGAGGCAGGGGCTTGAACCTTGGGGGAAGGTGCTATGCTCGCTTGCAAGCGAACACGGGAACCTCCCGGGTTTCGTGGGCTAAGCACGACCCAAGGAGGTCCCCATGGCCAGCGTATCAGTCTCCATCCGAGGCATTTCTGCCCTGCTGCAGCATGCCTTTGGCGCCGCGTTCGAAAACGAGGACGTCGCCCGTACCCAGGTTATCCAGCATGGCAATCCCCGCGAGCAGGCTGAAGCAGTCACCTATCGCGACGACAAGCGGAAGGTTTACTTTCCGGGAGCAGCCATCGCCCGCCTGCTCCGTGAGGCCGGCACCAGCCATAAGCTGAAGGGCTCCCGCCGGTCCGTCAAGTTCGTGGTGCCTTCAGGTGTCTTGGTCCCCGACGACCGTATCTATATCCTGACCAGCGCCGGGAAGCTCCGGGAAGATTTCGAGGTCGATTCCCGCCCTGTTACGATCCCGAGCACGAAGGGCCGCATCATGCGCCACCGTCCCCGTTGGGACGCCTGGACCGCCCGGTTCTGCCTCGAGATAGACCCGACGGTGCTGCCCGTCGAGCTCGTGCACCAGCTCCTCGAAGAGGGTGGCCGCCGCGTCGGGATCGGGGACTACCGCCCGGAGAAGGGTGGGCCGTTCGGCCGCTTCGAGATTCTTAGCTGGGAAGTCTTACCCGGCTAGGCAAGGCACGGCTAGGCAAGGCACGGCTCGGCGGGGCAGGGCGGGGCACGGCTAGGCGTGGCCAGGCCAGGCGAGGCAACGCGGGGCACGGCAAGGCAAGGCTAGGCGGGGCACGGCAGGGCCCGGCACGGCAGGGCCCGGCAGGGCAGGGCCGTGGCGGGGCACGGCAAGGCGTGGCAGGGGTATTTTGGAGGAACCTCGGAAAACCGTGACAGGTTTTTGGACGCTGTATGGTAGAAGTGTGTGTGACCGCCGAAGAGAAGGCCGCTCTCGATCGCATCGAGGCGAAGCTTGACCAGCTCCTCGCCGTCCTGGCCAAGGTTGAGCCGCTGCTCAGCCACCTGCCACGATGGCTGAGGACCTAGCGGAGATGTTCAGCATGTACCACGCTCAGCTTGTGAAGGACGCCAGTCGCCGTGTGCCGGCCGCTGACGCTGAAGACCTGGTCCAGGCCGTGTGGGCCTCCAAACCGGTCCTGGCGGCCAATCTGAGCCCTCTGCAGTGCCTTCGGCAGTCCCTGCGGCAACAGATCAGCACCTACCGCTGCAAGCAGGTCCCCTCGCCGGCCCCGCTCGAGGCTACTCAGAGCCCGCTTTGGGGCATATCGGCCATCGGGGCACCGGAGCTGGTGGACCTGAAGGAGCAGATCGCCCACTGTCTGGGCTACCTGAGCCAGCGCCAGGCCCGGGCGCTCGAGCTGGTATACCTTCAGGGCGCCTCACACGCCGTTGCCGGCGCAGCTATGAAGATTTCCGAGAATGCTCTGGCCAACCTGGTCAGCCGGTCCCTCTCCCGCCTCAAGAGGTGCCTACGCGACAAAGCCGAGGCCGCATGAAAGGAACATTGTGAATATCACGACCATCGTCAACTGGTTCACCGACATCACCCTCCCCCACCTCCTGGGCATCATCACCATCGCCGTCCTGTTGGTCGTCGGCGTCGGGCCGTTCGACGTCGAGCTCCCGGTCCTGACCGGCTTGGTCGGCCTGGCCGTCCCGACCACTGTTGCGGCTGCCAAGGTCAGCGCTACCTCCTCGACCACCCCAACCTCGTAAAACAGATGAAGCTGCGCCCGCCCCGCGTCGGGCTATGCATGATCGTGCGCGACGAAGAGGTCGTGATCGAGCGTTGCCTCCTGGCTGCCATCAAGGCGGACCTGAGGACCTGGGCCATTACCGATACCGGGAGCACGGATAGCACTCTTCGCCAGATAAGCCACTTGGCCAGCGAGTACGACATCCAGCTTTACACCGAGACGGTCAAGTGGTCCGGCTTCGCTGACGCCCGGAACGCCAACCTGGCATTGGCCCGGACCGTCCCCGACATCGAGTTTTGGCTCCAGGTGGACGCCGACGAGGTCGTGGAGAAGGTGCACGACCAGCAACCGAGCGATGCCGACCTGCTCCACATACCCCTTCACAATGAGGGTGACAGCCTGAACATCTGGGCCGCCCGGATGACCAGGCACAACACCGGGCTCCGCTGGTCCGGCAAGGTGCACGAGTTCTTGAACGGGGCTGAGGGCTACCAATGGAAGGCGGCACGGACCGACGCCTACCGCATCATCTCCCTCATGGATGGCTACCGCACGCTGGCAGCCACACGAGGTAAGCAGAACTGGGGCCTCGCCCTCGTAGAACTGGCCGAGAACCGCACCCCCCGGGCGGTTTTCTATGCTGCGTTGTGCGCCGAAGCGATCGGGCTCAAGGAGCAAGCCCGAGAACTCTTCGACGAGCGGGCTGCCATGGAGTCGTTGGGCCCCATCGGGGAGGAAGAGGGCTGGTTTGCCCAGGTGCGCAGCGCCTACCTCCTCGCTACCGAGGGCAATCCCCTGGCACCTGACCGCCTCATGCGGGCCTATGCCCGCCGCCCCCATAGGGTCGAGCCCCTGGCTATTGTCGCCTATTATTGGCAGGCGCAGGGCTTCGAGGAGATGGCCAAGGCCCTCTGGCCGGCCCTTGCCCCCTGGCCCGTGAACGACTACCTGTTCGTCGACGCGGCTCTTTACTCACCTATGCCAGCGCTTAGTACGCTCACCAAGGTGGGAACGTGAAATGCCGCGCGGTATGCCGGTACGAAATGGGAACGGCGCCAAGAACGCCGGGCACGCTGGCGCAGGGCTGTTGCTGCGCGCAAGGCTTTACGCAAGCTTAGGTATCGCCCTGATGGACTTCGCCAAGCAAGAAATGAAACGGAAGAACGATAAAAGGAGATTACGAAAATGCCTAGATTGACCGACGAAGAGCGTGCCGGGATGGATGCAGAATTGGCAGCGGTCCCCAACTGGGGGGGCGCCGGCCCGTGGTTGACCCGCAGCTTCGGGGCTAGGCTCGTCCCCGGCCTAGGCACCCCGCCGGCGAGGCCCCAGCCCCCCCAGCTAACCGGGGACGACGATGCCGACCTCGCGGCCCGGATAGAGTTCGACAATACGGTGTGGGCGGACTACCTCGCCGAGCTGAACGAGTTCAATTCCAAGGCGATTACCGAGGCTTGCTTCGGGGACATCATCGACTGGAACGGCAACAAGTGGATGTTCGTCGGCCGGGACCCGGCCACCGACGAGATATGGCTGGCGGTCATGGCCGGCGTCAAGCGCCGGCCCGAGGTCGTAGAGCCCGGCGAGGCCCCGCGGCAGGTCCTGGCTGTCAGGGCGCCCAGGCCCGACGCCCAGCGCACCGATGCACTGGAGGAGGCGAAATGAGGATTATCCCGCCGCCATTAGCCTTAGTACGTGAGATAGCTGATTATCTTGGCGACTGCTTTATTGAAGGCGGTCTGGCCGATCCTGCCAACAGACTTGAAATCGCAGAGAACATACTCGAGCTAGTAAAGGAGGCGATATGACTACCCCGGCAAGCACAGCTACGGGTGAGGCGCCCTGGTGGTTCGAGGACCCGGAGGTCTATGCCAAGTTCGTCGCCAAGCTCAAGGCCGATACCGCGGCCGAGGCCGCAGGCGCCCCAGCCAGTACGGCCACAGCTGCTGGCCCCGCTGTCGTCGATGTCGGGCATCAGGATACGATGACAGCTCTGATCCACGAGCTCGTAGCCGGGCTCGTCGGCAAGTCTCGGGCACCCGAGGCGGCTCCCGGGGCGGTTCCCCTCCTTGCCGCCCCGGTTGCAGCCGCCGCCGCAGCCGCCGAGCCGGTTGTGTCTGCCTGGGAGCGGACCAAGAGAAAGTGGCAGGGGCTCGAATGAGCGCCCAGTGGACGGAGAGGGACCGGGTCAGCCAGTTGGCCAGGCGGGCAAGGAAACGGGCTGTCGAGCACGCCCGCCGGGAGAGACGGCTCAGTGTACCCAGTGGCAGCATCTGCGTCGAGCCCGGTTGCACCCGCTCGACCGTCTGGGGCTTCGACGAGAGCGACCCTGACCACCCCGAGGTGATCCTCTATGACCCCATTAGCGGCCTCTGCAAGCTCCACAACGACATAGCGATCTACCGGAGGATGAGGGCATATGACCGAGCCGGCTAAGCCGAAGCGCCCCTCCAACGGCGTCCTGGTCCTATGTGGCATGGCCACCGCTCTCTTGATCGCTGCGGTCGCCGTCCGCGTCTTGGCCAAGCCCTGCCCGTGCGCCGAACAGCTCGGCGAGGCCGATGCCTCCGCCGAAGCCGTCGCCATGGCCTCGGCGATAGTGGACCGCGGCCGGGCAGTCCTCATCGACCCTCCGCTGTCCTTCGAAGTCCCGAGGATAGGTACCCCGGCCGGCGCCCGGATAGCCGAACCTCCGGCAACCGTGAGCTTTGGCCCCGTTGTGCTCCCAGGGGCTCCCGCACCTTCCAATGGGGCCAAGACGCGGGCGCCCAGGAAACGGGCGCCCGCGTGACCGTCATGACCGATGTTCGCACGGACTGGCCTGACCCGAACCTGGATACTGAGCCCCAGGTGTCCGTGGGCGGCTGCCCCGGCTGCGGCAAGCCTCTCACAGGTAAGCAGGTCTACTGCGGAGACGCCTGCCGTATGCGGGTCAAGCGTTCGGGTGATGCCCCCAAGGCGAACGACACTCCGAGTACGAACATTACTCCGGAGGTCCTACCAGGGAAAACGCCGCGAACACGCACGCCTCCTAAGCGAACCGGGAAGCGTGAGGAATGTTCGGAGATGCTCGGCGGCGCCTGGTCGCTGATGGCCGCCTTCGTGGTGCCTATGGCGTCCCCAGCCGCAGCCCGGGGTATGCAGTTCACCGCCCCGATCTCCGGAGCGGTCCTCGACGACGCCGTTGCCGGTACCCCGCTTGACAAGCTCGTCTTGCAACGCTTCGCCGGCACCGGCCGCAAGATAGCTGGGGCCAAGGACCTCCTGACCATCCCGGCCCTGCTGTTCGTGGCCGAGCAGCGCCCCGCCATGCTGATGACCCCCCTTTATCAGAAATCGCTCCGTAAGGCCGTCCGCGACCAGCTCGGCTCCGTGGTCATAGCCATGCGTAAGGAGCAGGAGCTCGAGGCCGAGCTCAACCAGGCCGCCCAGGACCTCGGTCTGAAGGACGATGACCCGGACGCCGACATTTTAGACACCATCATTCGTCAGCTGCTCGGCCCACTATTGGAGGGCTGAGAATGACCAAAGAGAAAAGGGATTGGAAGAAGGAGCTCGAGGCCATCTACCTCATTTTCTTCATGGCTTTCATCCTCGAGCAGCGCTACGGCTGGATCTCCAAGCTGGCCGATGGCGTCAAGGGGTGGCTGCGCCGCCGCGACGAGGCCTTCCGTGCCCAGATGGAACTCCGGTTTAATCTGTGGTATGACGAGCAGGCTCGGGCTCGCAAGGATGAGATCGCCAAGTTGGAGCGGGCCTACCTGGATGGGCCTTGATGCGTGTAGGGCGCACCGGCACAGGTGACAACGTCTCCGAAGTCGTCCTATTGTCATGGGAAGAATTCCAGACCTGGTGGGCCAAGACCTGGAAAGCGGGAGAGCATATTTACATCGCTGGGCAAACCGGTTCTGGCAAGACCACCACTGGCGTACGTCTTGTGGAGCACCGGCCTGTTATTGCTGCTCTTGATGCGAAAGGTATGGATGGTTCTCTTTCAGCTTCGGGTTGGGACCGCGTCGGGTCGTGGCTCCCCCGCTGGGTCAAAGAAGACCTGAGGGAACATCGCCCCGTGCGGATCATCGTCGGCGGCATCAGCAACAACGATGATCAGTTCGCGAAGCTGAGTACCCTCCTGAAGCGGGCGATCAAGGGTATCTGGGCCACCGGTCATTGGACTGTCTTCTGTGATGAAGGGCAGATAATAAGTGATACCCGCTATGTGGGAGGTGGCACAGGTGTGGAGCGACTACTTATTGCGGCGAGGGATCGCGGAGTTAGTGTTGTATTTGCGACGCAACGGCCTTCGGTTGGACTGCGAGCTCCCTCCTCCATTGCGGCCATGCAACAAGCATCTTGGCTGGTCGTTACGCGCACTAGGGACCGCAAGGTCCATGCTCGACTTGCCGAGCTGGCAGGGCGCCCCATAGAAGAAATGTCCAGGCTCATCACTGGGCTCCCGAAGTTTACCTGGGCCATTTTCGGGTTGGACCCATATCAACCCATCCGACTGTTCAGCCCGCCGCCCCTCCCCCGCTTCGTAGAGAAACGTAGTGCACTGTCCATGAAGCTGTGGGGCGGGAGCGCCCGCTAGGAAGGAAACCCAATGTCCGTCCAAGACCCCGAACTATCCGCCCAGACTCCTTACTCCGTGCACTTCATGGCACCGGACGCCGGCGACCCCAATGCGGTGCTGGCCACCCTCCGGGCCATCCAGCACCAGCTGGAGCGACAGTCCAGCGAGGCACGCTTCCTGGAGGCCATTGCCAATGGTGTGACCGACGCCGCCGGCTACCTGACCCTGGCGCTTCCCGCCGTGCCTCAGGGCTTCCGGGACCGCATCTCGAGCAGCTTCCTTGGCGGCCTCACCATCTCGTCCACGGCGGCCGGTACCGCTGCGGCGTTCATAGCGAGCTCCCTGCCTCCTGCCGATGTGGGCGTCCCCACCAGCCAGGTCCGGGACATGACCACCTCCCTACCGAACGCGGCATTCTACGACCGGTACCAGATGGTGGTCCCCCAGGGGAGCTTCTTCGGGGTGCAGGTATTCGACAGCACCAAGGCGGGTGACCAGTACGTCTGGCACGTCGCTTTCATCCGGGAGCCCTTCACGCCTGGCTTAGTAAGCATATGAGCGGGTGGCCGCAAGCTGGCGGCGTAACCCAGATCGTTGCGGGCACCGGTGTCACCGTCCAGGAAACAGGTACCTAAACATGCTCCCCGCACTCACAGCCCTTATGTACGACAGCGCCGGCGGGGCCTGGCCGATCACCGGCGATGGTGCCGGTGAGATCATCCTCGCCTACTCCCAGGACTGGGGCGGCGTCTATAACGGCACCCATTACCCCAACAACGTTGCGCTGGCGATGGCCAAGCACCCCAAGGCCTGGGCCGTCCAGATCAGCTCGGTACCGCCGGGCCAGGTGGGGGTGGACGTCTACGATGTCGAGCCGGGCTGCCTCTCTCCCCAGCAGGCAGCTGAGTGCTGTAGGCAGGACGTGGAGCAGGGCCGGCGCCCGACGATATATGCAAACGCCGATGAGGCCGGCTTCGACTTCGAGGCCTGCAACGAGGCGTTGGCGCCCTACGGCTTGGCCCTCGGCCTCGACCATCGGGTTGACTTCCTGCTGGCCCATCCCGACGGGGTCGCCGAGGTCCCCCTCAACTACGTCGGCAAGCAATTTCGTTTCGGCGCCGCCTTCGACACCTCGATCGTGCGTACCAGGTGGGCGGCGCTGCGCAAGGGCGACCCGGCAATCACTTAGCCCTGCGGGACCACGCTGACGAAATAGCCAGAAGGGCACGATACAACGCCGCCAGAGAGAGATGGGGTGGTGAAGAATGGGATGCCCTGGGAAAGTAGATCCAGATTATTTGTTCCATCCTGGAGATAACCTGACGCATAGGTAATTTCGGTATTCGTCTCGCAGTAACCCAAGTCGGCTGTGCTCGCGGCTTTGAGTGTGGCGGCGTCAGATGTGAGCTTATTTTGTAAGGCTGTGATCTTGGCTTGAGCTTGAGCGTTATCAGCGTTGATGGCAGCCCGGGCATGGGCATTGTCAGCGGTTATTTCAGATTGGGCTTGAGCGTAATCCGATTGAATAGTGATGACTAAATAGCCGAAACCGCCGCCGGCTGCCAGTAGTACCACTGCAGCTGCAAGTAACTTTTTCATGACCTGGACTGCTCCTTTTTTGATAGCTCCCTTGGTTATGTAGTGGTTATGTAGTACACGATGGCGGCTTCAATGAAGAGAACTAACTGGATAGTCAACATGACGACTATCGTCACGGCGAAAACTTTCCTGATGGGGCTCATTGCTTGACTGCTCCTTTGAACCCGCAGATGCGCAGGATGTCCTCGTGGGTGAGCTCGCACGTGCGACGCCATTCCTCGGCCTCGTACTCTTCCCAGCTCTGGTAGTAGCTAGCTTCGTCCAGCTGCTCGTTATCTGCTATGTCCTCATGTTATCCCCGTGCTAGCTAACAGTCAAGGCCCTACCGGTATTTTTCCCCTCGCATGACAGGAATTCGGAATTGGCGACATGAGAGGGGGTAGGAGAGCAGGAAGCTGCTCCCAAACCTAAGGACAGCTTTTGACCCAGCGTCAGTTCGATCTCACACTCGGCGCCATCTTCCTGTTCAACATCGCGTTCTTCAGCGTCCGGCTGGCGGCGAAGCGCAAGGTGCAGCAGGGTGAGACGGGCGGCATCATCGGTGGCCTCGCCCAAGCGGTCGCGGTCGGAGCGTAAAGGACCTCATGAAGCACACCTTCCACAGCGCTTGGGCAGAGCTTGCAGCTGCTCTAGCGGACTCGACCAATGCCCAGATGATGGCCACGCAGGGCTCAACCGGTGGCGGCAACGCCACGACCATCCAGACCCCGCAGCCCCAGACCACGCTGCAGGCCCCGGGTGGGCCGTTCCGGCGCTACACCTTCGCCAGCAACGCCCCCATGTACACCGTCTCGGGCCAGGCCTTCGGCGCCACGATCACCCAGCCCCTGGTGGCCACTTCGGCCTATGCTCGTGGCTTCCGGGTCAACATCGCAGCCGTAGGCGGCACCGGCGCCACGACAGCCGCTTTCGGGGCCGGCACGGCCGGCTTCGGCACGACCGATGCCCCCTTCAACGTGGTCGCCCAGGTGCTGCTCCAAGACGCCGAGGGCAACAACCTCATCTCGCTGCCGGGTTACGAGGCCCTCTTCCTGCTCCCTCTCATCAACGGCTCTTTCGGCGCTCAGAAGTACGCCGACGTAACGGAGCTGGCCAGCTGGACGCCCCTGACTACGCCCATCGGTACCGGCTGCGGCGACTTCTCCTTCGAGAGCTACCTACCGCTCGAGTACCTCGCCGGCGGCATCGGCGTCCTCGGGATGAACGCGGCTTCCCAGCTGCCCCAGATCACCTGGACCCTCGGCTCGTCCGCATCGGTGTACCTCACGGCACCCGCCACGCTTCCCACGATCACCGTCCAGGTCGATGTCAGCGACTACCTCATCCCCAACAGCGTCAACATTGCGCCCCCGCAGCTCGGCAGCTCGCGACAGTACAAGATGCTGCAGGGCGTGCCGTCGGTCACGAGCTCGACCAACACCCCGGTTTACTTCCCGGCCTACGGCGGTGGCTACGTCGACCAGCTCATCTTCGAGGCGAGGGCATCGGGCGTGCGCACCGACGCCGCATGGCCGGCCCGGCTGAAGCTCTACATCGACGGCCAGCTCGTCGACCAGCCCACGCTGGTGCGGAAAGAGGATGACTTCCTGATCGCCTTCGGTGTCCCGTATAGGCCGGCGGGCGTCCTCGTGTGGAATTTCCGCAACGCCCTCTCGCAGCTGAACCTGGGGCTGCTCGACAGCGCCGAGGCCTACGTATCGACGACTTCCCAGTCTGTGATCCAGCTGGGGGACATCTTCCAGGGCACAGCACAGATCAACCTGATCGTCGGCCAGGTGATCCCGAACGCTACGCCGGCCTACGGCGTAACTGGAGCGTAATGAACAGCCTCATTGGTTCCCGCTTCGGGGGCCAGACCTCCACCGTCTGGGGCGGCTCGATGAGCCCCTCCCAGATCGCCGGTGCCTCCACCGTCGTCGCCCCCGCCCAAACCGTCTACGGCCCGGCCGGGGCTCAGGTGACCAGCGCAGCCCAGGCCACCGGGCCTGCCCACTGGGCCACCTGGATGTCGCTCGTCGGCATCGCCGCCCTGCTCATCATCCGGCACACGTTGCCGAAGTAAGAAAGGACCGAAATGGCTTCATTCAAAGCGGGTGTGCACTGGCAGGGGGTTGTCGTCGGGGCTCTCAGCGCCATCGTCCTGGCCCACCTCATCTACCGCAAGCGCTAGCAATGTATGGCACTCGTCGCCGTTGTTGTCCTCTGGAGCGCATATAGCTTGATCGTCATCGGCTATGACCGGATCACTTCCGGCTGTGGGCCGATCAAGCCCATGCTGTGGCCGACTAAGACCGGCGGCAACCTCCACGTCAAGTGCGGCGGAGCTTCGGCGTCGGCCTCCTCCGGAGCGAACGCCACTTCCACTCAAGCTGCCTCGACGCCTTACGCCGGCCCGGTCCTCACGAGCCAGCCAGCTGGCACGCCGGGCCAACCAGCCGTCGGGGCGCCAGGTGGCGCCGGGATAGGAAGCCTCTGATGTTGCCCTGGCTGGTCGAGATCGGGATCATCACTTCGGCGGCCATCGCCCCCAAGAGCTGGCCGGCGATCGGGCTGCCCGTGCCCAAAGGGAGCTACCCCAAGGTGGGAACGTTCTTCCCGGCGCCCTCCTGTTTCGTGGCCACGGCGATCCTCTTCGGCCCCTTGGCGCTGCTCTCCGACACGAACAAGGTCGGCCGCATGGCCAGCCTCGTGGCCTGGGGGCTGGTGCTGGCGACCTTCCTGAACCTGATCGACCCGACAGACCCGCTTAACCCGAACACCCCGGGAGCGGTGGGTAGTCCCAGCTTGCAATACCCGCAAGGGCCGGCGATCTCTGGTCCACCGGCGAAAGGAACACCATGACCGATGTAGCACCTGAGGCAACGACAGAGCCGGCTGTCCCGCCGGACCCCGACCTGGACCAGGTGAGGACCGCCCTGGCAGGGGTGGCGGCGGCGGTAAAGGCTGCCTTCGTCAAAGACGTACTGGCTGCCATAGCCGATCTAGGAAAGGTTGCGCCATGAACAAAGTACTCGGGCTCGGCACGCTCGTTATCATCGGGATATGCCTGGCCGACCTGCTAATCCACCCGGCCGGCACCGCCCAGCTCGGCACCTCGCTTAATAACCTGACCAAGACCGGCACCGGCGCATTGCTCGGCGTGAGCAGCGTTAAGCCCGGTTAGGCTCAGTCTAATGGGCTTTGGGTGGCAGGGCTATGTAGGGCCGTCCCCGGCCGCCCCCGGGGCGGGCGGGGCGGTCCCTTACTCGCGGCTGGTCTACGGGCCGGTCGGCGAGCCCTACCCCGTCCCCCAGCCGTTCCCGGCCGGCCCTGCCAACGCGGCGCCCGTCGTCGATACCCCGCTCCAGTGGTCGGGGGGCCGCACGGCCAATTGCGTCGACCCGCAGGCCGGTAACCACCGGGTGCAGATCGACCCGCCGGTGCAGTACGCCAATGCCAGGGTGCAGCCGTTCGACTACGGCCAGCCCTACCCCGGCAGGGGCAACGGCGATACCGCCTCGCTCGGCAACGAGATCATCCGGGTGCTGCCGTCCAACCCGCACACGACGCCATGGATCAGGCCGCCCAAGCTCATCCTGCCCCAGCTCACCCAGGCGGGCACCCAGGCCGCCGTGCGCAGCGCTGCGTTCAATAGGGGCGGGACCCCCCGCGGCGTCCGGGCACCCGAGGGCATCGCCACCCCGTCGCCTAGTGTCGTCACAAGATGGTCGACCTATGGGTAAGGGACGCACTACTCCGAAAGGGACTGTGCCAGCTCGGCGTACTCGTCTCAATACTCAGGTGCGAAAGACTGATACTAAGGTAAAACAAGCAGCGTCAGCAGGTAACGTTTTGGCGCAAGCGGTCATGATCCAAAGAATGAAGGGCCACGCGTAATGACCTTTGTGGAGAGCGCCTTGGGCGGGCTAGCGGGTAACGAGGCCACCCCGAGCTCCGGCTCGTCCAAGAAGGGGGGCACGGAGGACGCCAAGAACAAGAAGATGATGTACCTCTTCCTGATCGTGGCCGCCGCCGGCGGCTACTATCTCTGGAAGAAGCACACCGCTGCAGCGACGCCCACCTCTACAGCCGCAGCGCCGGCCTACTCGACGGCGCCCTACTCCACGGGGCCTTACGGCAGCGGTTGGGGCTACGGCGGCGGAGGGGGAGGTGGCTGGCAGTCTCAGTGGCAGTCCCTGCAACCCCAGCCCGCACCTGGTGGGCCTCCCTCGACGGCCACGCCCACCTCTGGGCCTACTCCAGGTGCGCCCGCGTCGAGCTCCCCCCCGCCGGCGAGCTCGCCTGCATCGGTGGGTGCCATTACGGTGGACCCCGTGGCGTACCTCCAGCCGGGCGTGCAGACGGCTAATAATGGTTCTTCGGTGACGGTCGCAGGCAACGCCAGCGCCGCCACGATAGCCGCAGCGGCCCAACAGGCACTGGCCTCCTACATCGCCGGCGGCCCGCCGGCACAGGTGACCATCGGGGGCAACCAGGTCCCGGCGGGGCTGGTCGCCTCCAACCCGAGCGCCTACGTGGGCGGCGTCCCGACCTCGTCCAATCCGAGCAACTATACGGCGCCGCATTACCCGCCGCCCGCCGCCACGACAGGCGACGGTAGCGGCGGAGCCGAGACGGCCGGCCAGCAAGCTACGGCGGCGGCGGCGGCTCAACAGCACGCCAGCGGCTATACCATAGGGAGCCACTAATGGCCAGCATGCCCAAGCCCTCGGCTACACCGAACGTGCCGGCGGGCTACGACCTGTCCACGAACTTTGCCTCGTCGAGCCACGTGCACAACCAGCCCAACGGCTACCACAACCCCCCCACCGGGAGCGAGGACCACTTCAACCCGTCACGTTCGATCACGACCTTCCCCGACGGGACCGTCGTGTCGGCCAAGCACGCGCAGACCCTGACCGGCCATATCGCCGGGATCGCCCACGTGCCGGCTGCGATCTCGGCTATAGGGAGCTGATATGCCTGCCTCCAATACTCCCTCGACCTCACCGGTCATTGAGCCCGCCGTCGTTACCTGGTACCCCACCTTTGTCGTCACCGACGGCCCGCCCGCCCTGGCGAACCCCAACCCTGGGCCGGGGGGCAATGGTGCGCTCGACCCCGCCTACCGTCTCCCGGCCTATGCCCAGCCGCAGGGGCCCTACAGCCGGACGATCACGCCCGTGCCGGGCACCATGTACGGCGACGTTGCGGAAGCGACGATGACCCAGGCCACGATGGGCGCACCCCTGCCGTGCTACCCGCCCGAGGTCGAGACCTATGAGTTCCCCGTGTTCTACCCGGGTGTCGGCTGGGTCTCCTCGGCTAATGCCCCGAACACCGTCGCCGGGACCTAGCCATGGCCACGCCTGCTCCGGGCAGTGCGCAGGCTAATGCGAATGCAGCGGCACAGGCCCTTTACGATGCCTCCGGGGGCAAGATAAGCCAGACCCAGCTTGCGATTATGACCGCCATAGCCGGCCAGCAATCGAACTGGAACGATACCGTGGTCCAGGGGGGCGGTCCTGCGAACGGAGCCGCCAACATCGGAGTCGGCCTGTGGCAGATCACCCCCGGCACCTCGGCCGACCAGACTGCGGCTGGGAATGCCCAAGCGGCGTGGGCCAAGTTCAACTCCGGCCTGGCGGCCGGGAACCCTTATGCCGCTTGGAACCTTACGGCCAACGGGACCTCCCAGCTCTACGCGACGGCGACGAACCCCGACGGCTCGACATCGCCTGCCTCCGGGCCTCCCTCCCAGGCGGATTACGTCGCCGGGTGGGCCGCTTCTAATGCCGTGTACGGCAAGCCGATGCCCACGAACACGCCGGAGGGAGCTGCCGTAGTTGCGGCAGCGACCGCAGCTTCCGGCAACCAGGCGGCCATCGCCGCCGCCGGCGGTACCAGCTCGATCATGGGGAACTGCGACGGCAAGAAGCACTACATCAACTTTCCCTCCGTCGCAGGTATAGGCGGCGGCGGGCTCCTGACCCAGTGCAACGTCAAGGCCCTCCTCAGCTTCATGCTCATCGCCTCGGGCTCCCTGCTCGGCTTGGCTGGCGCTCTGCTGCTGTTCGACCGCAGCGGCAAGCTGCTCGGGAAATCCACCGGACGCACCGCTCAATTAGCCGGCGCCGGCATAGGCGCAGTGCCTGGAGGTCAGGCGGTGGGTAGCGCAGTGATGTGGGCCGGCCACAAGGTATCCAAAGCATCGGGGTCCAAGGCGCCGGCCCGCCAGACCCCCCGTCAGCGCTCCGACAACGAGCAGGCCATCTACGCCCAGGGTGTGGCAGCCGGTCAGCCCAGGTCCCAGCCGGTGCGGCCCCGGCAGAACAGCGGGCCGGGGTCTCGGTATGCCGACGTGGCAGGGGCGTTCTGATGGCGCTGCAGCGATGGACGAAGACCGCCAGCCCAGTCCCCGGGACTACTGTCGGATCGTATTCCTATGGATATTCTTACACCTTCCCTACTATCGGGATTGGTTCGGTGGGGCTGGTTAGCGTCTCTGTCCCCAATAGCGCCCCGGGTACTCAGTGGTTGGTGAGCATCGGCGGCCAACAGATCAACAGTGTTTATGGGGCAGCTTCGATGGGTCCTTACTGGGTCCAGGGCGGGGACGTTATTACCATCCAAAGCGGCCCGATCAGCATCTTCTCGGCATCTCCGGGAAACGCCGTGGCTGTCGGGGTGATCGGGAACCAAGGGGAACTGTCGCCAACCGGGTTGCAGTCGGGAGGCGGGGTACCTGTCGGCAACAACTTGATAGGTGACTTGGCGGGATTTCCGCTATCGCCGTTCAACGCCGGGACCATCACCCCGTCCCTGAACTTCTCTCTCAATGCTCGAGGGATATTAGTATCCGCCGACTCTCCCCCCATCGTCCCGCCCGGGAGCGCCGGCCAGTACCTTCCGGTAGATAATGCGGCGCTCAAGGGCCAATATGGAGGGTCTGCCACTGAAGGGACCTGGTATCTTCCCACCTTCGGGATAACCAGCATCCAGGTCGCGTTCGCCGGGACGCCGACCTACTACCTGGTGGCCGAGATCGATTATGACTTCGACTTCTACGAAGTGGCTAGGGGGCTCGGTGTATATAGCGTCGCGGTCCCAAACCCAGCTACCGGCACGAACTGGAACTACACCTTGACCGCTCCCGCCCGCATCGTCGCTATACAGGCCATCTTGGAGACCTCGAGCACAGTGGCCAATCGGTTCCCCTTTATACAAACCAGCCTTTTCGACTCGTACGCAATAACCGCCGCGGCGGTTGCGGCCAGCACCACCCTGGGCCTCAACGGGTACCGGGGGGGACCGACTACGCCGGTACTGGCGCCAGGGCCGAACAGTGCCGGCTCGAACCTCCTGAACTTCTACGTTCCGGACTGGGGACTGCTCCCGGCCGGGGCCAGCATCGGCAGCAACATCGGGAACATGGACGCGGGGGACCGCTGGATCAACATAGCGCTCCAACTCCTGCCGATATGATAACCGCCCTTATCTGCACCATTACCGGGGTTTTCCTGACCGGGGCCTTCGGCATGTTCGGCTGGTTCGCCAAGCGCCACTTCGACGTCCAGGACAAGGTGCTGGACGAGATGGGGCGTCACGAAGTCCGCATCTCCGTGCTGGAATCTTGGCGAAACGATCCTGGATGGTGGTTGGGCGAAAGGAAGAGCTGACCATCTGGACTGAGGTTGTACCTGGTCTTTTTACCACCGTGCCTTGCCCTGCGGATGTTCTCCCGGTCGGTCCAGGTAGTGGCCCCCCAGGTGCCCCGCAGCTCGGGGCGGGCGATGGCGTACTCCCCGCACTCGGCCCGCACCGGGCATTGCCGGCAGATAGACCTGGCCAAGTCACCGCTACCCCAGCCTGGGCGATCAGGGAACCAGAGGTTTACCCAGGCTGGGGTGGGGGACCCCTCCTCCCGGCAGAGGCCCTGCGCCATCCATTCGGTGGGCTCATCGTCATCGACCAGCTCGACCATCCCACGCGGTTTGCGTTTGGTCACGTCGCTAGCGCCTCGGCCAAGATGTCGTCTTCCCCGCGCTGGGTGGCCATGCGGAAACACCGCTGCTCGGCCTCGGCACGCAAATTATCGTCCTTCACGAATTCAACGCACGCGTCGACCAGGTCGTCGTAATGGAAGCCGGCGGTCCCCTCGGTGGCTTCGGTCACCACGCATTTGGCATTGGCCCAGAGGTAGCTCAAGCGCACGATCTCGATTATGCCCGGGGTGTAATAGTGGATGTTGAGCACAACCTTGCTCCGGGCGATCCAGCGGTCCCGCTCGGCCCCATAGGTGCCGAGTGGCAACCGCCTGATAGCCAGGCCGGTATCGAAGAGCTTGGCAAGGACCCTGGCCCGGCGGAGGTTCACCGAGCCGTAGAAGACGACATCAATGGGCTGGTCGGCGAGCTTGGGGATCCGGGTCATCTGCGGCATGTATCCGATGGGCACATACCTACCGGGGCCGTCCGGGTAGTAGCTCCAGACCGGGTGTTGCCCAAGCAAGGCCTTGTACTGCGGCGTCATAAACGGGGAGCTGGGGTGCTCGGTGTTATAAATGATGCAATTCCCGATCTTTGGCTCTAATTTGCCCACGGACCAGCCGGGGACCAGGAGCGGCTGCCCCTGCAGCGTGTGGGCGCCGAGCACGATCATCGGTTCATTGGGCGGTTTCAATGCCTCCAAGCCGTAGCGGACGACCTCGGCCAGCTCCGCGAGGGCTCCCTCGTGTGGATGGGGTACTTGAAAGACGGGCATGGGAAGTATTATGGCTCCCGCTTGACGGCTTGTCAAGCTGCCTGCTAGAGTGCTGGTATGTCCAGACCAACAGTAGTTCTCACTGTGCGGGTGGCACCCGACCTCGGCGCCGCCCTGACAGCCAGGGCCATCACCGAGGGAGTTTCAGTCAATGCCCTGGTCGAAGGTACCCTAAGAGAGGCTATGGAAGCTATGGAAGTCAAATGACAACGCTCACCTACCTGAACCCGATCGCAGCCAAGATCGCCGAGATCATCGAAACCAAAGGCTGGGTACAGTACAAAGAATCTGACGACGAAGGGCACGTCTGCCTGATGGGAGCCGTCAACCGCCTATCCCCCCCGGATGTGCCCGCAGGCCGATTGGTATCCGCAATAGCAGCTAAAGGCAGCCAGCCACGGTTCAATGATTCTGCGGGCCGCACAAAAGACGAAGTGCTCGCAGCGCTGGCGGGGGTGCCGGGAAGCTTAGTCCTGCGCGGCGCCTACCTGCACGGCGCCTACCTGGGCGGCGTCAACCTGCGCGGCGCCGACCTGCGCGGCGCCGACCTGCGCGGCGCCGACCTGCACCGCGCCTACCTGCGCGGCGCCTACCTGACCGACGCCGACCTGCGCGGCGCCTACCTGCACCTCGCCGACCTGCGCGGCGCCTACCTGACCGACGCCGACCTGCGCGGCGCCTACCTGCGCGGCGCCGACCTGCGCGGCGCCGACCTGCGCGGCGCCGACCTGCGCGGCGCCTACCTGACCGACGCCGACCTGCGCGGCGCCGACCTGACCGACGCCGACCTGACCAGCGCCGACCTGAGCGGCGCCAACCTGACCGACGCCGACCTGAGCGACGCCGACCTGACCAGCGCCGACCTGAGCGGCGCCAGTCACTCCGATAACAACCATCTGGCCCCGAAACTTTAGGCCCGAAAGGTGACCTGGCAGAAGGACCTCGCCAAGACTCGGCAGCCGCGGTTGTCGCCGCTCCATATCCCACCCTCGGTGCATTGCATCTGCAATCATCCTCGCAGCTCGCACACGGCCGCCGTCTTTTCGGGCAAGTGCCACGTGGTGTCCGCCAATGCAACGCCCGAACAATTGGCCACCTGGGGCAACCCCTGCCAATGCCTCGCCTTCGACGCCTGGTGCGGCTGCGGCCACCTGCTCAGCGCACACGCCTGGGGGACGCCGCCTGAGCCGTGGGCGTGCTCTGTCTGCATCTGCCGCGGCTTTGGGGCGAAGGCGGACATGTGACCCATGACTAACGACGGTCTGTGGCGGCGCATGAAATGTACTTGTGGAGAGCCGGCTACCGTATGTGTCGTGGTCCACTGGAAGACAAAAGACCGTCATTACGATTATTGCGAGTTTCATGCGGCTCTGGTGGCCGACCTCTCAGGCGTCGAGGTGCTTACGTCGGCTGTGGGGGATCAAGACATTAGGGCTGAACTCAATCCCAACTAAAAGGAGAATAAGCAATGCCTACTGAGGAAAAACTACCCGCTGTGCCCGAAGCGGCCAAAGAGGTCGCGGTCTACGAGCCGCCGGCCAATTTCGAGGTTGTGGACCGGGGAGCGGCCGAGAGCGTCACATTCCAGCACTTCGGAGACCGCTTCGTCGGCATCTTCGAGTACATGACCGATGCTACCGACGACAGGACGGGGGAGATATTCCCCCAAGCCATCTTCACCGGGGCGGACGGGAAGGCCTACTCGATCTTCCCGTCTGCCTCGCTGCACCGGGGCCTCGGCCGCGTCGAGCCGGGGCAGTGGGTGGCGATCACCTACGATCGCGACATCGACACGGGCAAGCCTTCGCCGATGAAGTCCTACATTGTCGAGCGGGGGCTTTAGATGGGGGCCGCCGCGGCCCCCAAAAAGGCACTGACTCAGGCCTACCGGCTCCCGCTCTTGACCCCGGGGCACTGCTCCCGGAACAAGTGCAAGAGCCCGGCGGCCGCCGTCTGGCAGTCCCGCGACGGTTCGAGGCGCGAGCTCTGCACCGTTCACCTCGAGCTGGCCGAGACGGACGGCCAATTGTAGTAACGTAAGAAGCCCGGGGCATCCCCTCCCCGGGCTTCTTTTAGATCGGCGATATAGCGCCTATGAGTAGCTTAGCAGCACACAAGACTTTTTGGGTTACGGTGTCCCCAAAGACAGGGACAGGGACCGTTTACCACTCCCTGGCGGCAGCCCTAGACAAGCTCGATGAGCTATCTGACGCCGAGCCTGACGCCTATGCTGACGATTTCTATGCCGACTGGTTACCCCCCAACGGGCTGCACATCCACCTCATAGGGGACAGTCTCCTAGAAGCCGTCATCTGGGGTATCAAAAACGCCATGAGCGGCTAAATGGCCAGTCGTCGCCCGCGGCCTTCTGGCCCCTATGTAGGCGAACCCGGGGAGGTCCCGCCCTGGTGGCCGCATCAGTACCCCCCTTCAGCCCAGCGCCAGGTCCTCAACCAAGGGGGTCTCTACTTCCTCGCCATGTATGGCAATGCCGCCATAGGCCGCATTGATCATGTTTCGATCTATTTCGGCACGGCCGCCGAAACGGAGCGGTACCAGGACGGCGCCCCTGGCGGCATGACGGGGGGGATTGCCTTCGAGTACTCCTGCATCTGGGAACGGGTCGAAGTGGGTCCTCAACCGACCCCCCCTCCTCGAGCCAAACGAACCTGGGAAACCCTCGCCCCCTCGACGCGCAGCGGTTACCGAGGCCGCATGCGCCGCCAGCTCGGCTTCACCACCGAGGCCCAGTTCAAGACCTACTACGAGACGACACCCGACCTGTCGTTCCTGCGCCGGCACAAGGCCCGCACCTACGTGGCCCCGGGGATCGGACGTATTGCCTTCCCCAAGCGGGCCCGCACCAACCCCTATAGCTTCATGGCGACGTGGCAGCGATGAGCCTCCTGGTCGACCTGGCCGGCGAACAGCTCGAGCGCCACCGCGAAGTGCTACCCGGTAACCCCGAGGAACTGACGCCCTGGCAGGAATGGACCGTCTACAAGAGCCAACACGCAATTACCCGTCTCTGCGGGCCTGGGAGGTCGATCCGATACGTCGATGGTCGAGAAGAGAGCCTCTTCGGCGGCCGCCTCTTCTCCACTCTCACCGAAGTCGAGCTGCGCTACCCCTACATGAAGCGGGTCTGTCGACGCTCAAGATGGTCAGACGCCGACGAAATAGCCATGCACGAGGTCGAAGCGGCCGGGCTCCCCTTTTATCAGGATGGCATCCCTCCAAGCGTCCCTCTGGCCCGCGTCGACGCCACGGCCTATTACCTCCAGATCATGACCAAAGCGTCCACACAGGTCGAATACAGGCCCTCTACGGGCTCCTGGGCGCCCATAGGGAACTATTGGGTCGACACTGGCGAGCTGTGCCTTCACAAACCCCTGTACGCCTCCATGCCGACCCGGGGATGGCGCCGGCGAACGGTGCCCATCTGGAAAAAAGGAGTCCGCGAAGAGGTCCGCTCTACCTACCTGTACCAGCCCCAGGCATGGCGGTTCCTTTGCGACCTCACCCATGCCATTGCCTTCGAGGCACGGGCGATGGGAGCCGTCCGCGGCCTGGTAGACGAAAACTGGTTCCCGGTGGCCGTCGTGGCCTCCTGGCAGGGCTACCTCGAGGACCGCTACGACATCATCTCAAAGCTGAAGTGCGTCCTTCACCCTCGCTGCGTCTGCACTCTCATTTGGGAACCGGGGATGCCCTGGCCGCTACGCCACACTGCCCGAGTGCGAGAACTCCCCGAAGCGGTACGAAACCGCCTCGCCTGGGGAATGACCGGCGCCGGCCCTCGCGACCCGTGTTTTTCCGGCTCCTTGGTCGGCTCCCGCCTCATTCTGGCCTGAGGCCCCGGC
>VFSW01004589.1_pt1 | contig 20579 bp, 18 predicted proteins | sample 5358111 | NCBI WGS metagenome assembly VFSW01 (sample SAMN11554181, study PRJNA540505) | mine drainage metagenome | isolation source: sediment from site ElyBrook_90M | place: USA: Ely Copper Mine, Vershire, VT | collected 2017
GGCTTGTCGGTCCCGCGTTAGGCAAAGATGCCGAACGCGCCTTTGCTTTTCCGCCTCCGATTGCCGCGCTGGGAGATGATGAAAGGTAGAAAAAATGACAAATCCCATGCGCAATGAAATCTCCCAATTCACCTATGACCTCTTTGGCAGCACAGCGATAAGTTCCGATCTCTTGGCGCCCGTTGGCCTGATCCGCATACCGATGAAAGAAAGTGCGGAGGAAAGTGAGTCCACGCCGGACATTCATAATCCCATCCCTGCGGCCAAGAAAACCATGGCCGTCACCACGAATTTCCGTCTCGACGGCGACCGGAAGCTCGCACCCAACTGGAAGGCCCGTGGCCAGGATAACCTCGCCGCTATTCGCCTGCTCCGCCAGATCGAAACCGAAGGCCGCGCCGCAAATAAGGACGAACAGGCCGCCCTCATAAAATTCTGTGCCTTCAGCAGCACGGACCTCGCACAAAACGCCTTCAAGCGCGGCAGCGAAGCCCCTAAGAAGGGTTTTGAGGGCTTGGCCACGCAGCTCGAAGAACTCGTGACCGCCGAAGAAAAAACCGGCCTCATGCGGGCAACGCAATATGCCCACTATACGCCCGAGTACCTCATCGCGGCCATGTGGAACACCGTGGAGCAGTTCGGCTTTGAAGGCGGCTCCATCATCGAACCCGGTTGCGGCACCGGCCTGTTTTTCGCCGCAAGCCCGGAAGCAATCGCGAGCCAGAGCTATTTCACCGGAATTGAAGCGGACCCGATCACGGCCCGCATCGCCGGACAACTCTATCCTGAGAGCGATATTCGGCAGGGCGATTTCACCAAGACCAAGTTGAGCCCCACCTATGACCTGGCCATCGGCAATCCGCCGTTCTCGGACCGGACGGTCCGCTTCAACGATGTTAAACCCGCCGTCCAGCTCAGCTTGCACGACTATTTCATCACCAAATCCATCTTTAACCTCCGCCCCGGCGGCCTCGCGGCCTTTATCGTGAGCCGCTGGACGATGGATAAGCTCGACCCAACCGCCCGGCTGGCGATTGCCGATAAGGCCAATCTCCTCGGCGCGATCCGCCTCCCTGCCGCCTCCATGCGCCAGGACGCCGGCACCGATGTGGTGGTGGATATGCTATTCTTTCAGCGCCGCCCCGATGGCGAGCCGGCCGACGCAACGAGCTGGATGAACGTGGTCGAGGCCGTGCCCGCGACCGTCGACAGCGAGGCTTTCTACTGCAACCAGTATTTTTCGAACAATCCGGCGATGGTTCTGGGCGCGCACGACCGCACCTCCAGCCCCTATGGCCCGGTCTATACCTGCAAGGGCGAAACCGGCGACGTGCTGAAAGCCGCCCTCCAAGCCGCCCTCCACACCCTGCCGACCGGCATCCATACGCCCGACCGCAGCGCGATGCGCCGCGCCGGCGAAACGGCCGTTCGTATTCCGCAAAATGGCACGGTCCGCGAGGGCTCCTACCTCATTACCAAGCACTGCCTCCACCAGATCATCGACGGCCGCCCCGTCCAAATCGCCATCAAGCGGGGCAAAACGAAGGGCGAGGGCGTCTCGCTCCGTACTGCGGAAATCATCGAGTGCATGATTCCGATCCGCGACGCGGTGCGGCAGATCCTGCGCGATCAAGAAGCCAACCGCCCCTACGCCGATGCCCAAGTGGCACTGCGCCGCGCCTATAGCCGGTTCCTGCGGAATTTTGGGCCGATCAATAAAACTGACGTGACCGTCATCACCGACGAGGCGACCGGGCGCACCAAAGAGGTTGTGCGCCGCCCCAACCTGGCACCGTTCGCCGACGACCCCGATGTTTGGCTGGTCGCCAGCATCGAGGACTACGACGCCGAGCGGAATCAAGCCAAACATGGCCCGATCTTTAGTCAGCGCGTCATCCTGCCGCCCGCCTCCCCGCAGATCATCACCGCCGCCGATGCCCTTACCGTGTCGCTGCACGACACCGGCAAGGTGGACCTCGACTACATCGTTGATAGCCTCGGCTGCACCCAGGAGCATGTCTGCATGGAATTGCGGGGCATGATCTTCCTCAACCCGAAAACGAACGAATGGGAGACCGCCGACAACTACCTGTCCGGGCCAGTCCGCACCAAGTTGAAGGCCGCTCTCGCCGCCGCGAAAACCGATCCTCGCTTCGAGCATAATGTCGAAGCCCTGAAAGAAGCACAGCCGACCGACCTCAAACCCTCGGAAATTACCGCCCGACTCGGCGCATCTTGGATTCCCACCGAGGTTATCGAACAATTCTGCGCCACGACCTTCGACGTGAAAACCACGGTCCGCTACATCCCGCTCATAGGCTCCTGGAGCCTTGACCAGCACCGCTTTTCCAACTCGCTATGCTATACCGAATGGGGCACCGAGCGCCGCAATGCGGGCGAACTGATGCACGACGCGCTCAATTCGTCCATCCCGCAAATCTTCGACATTTTTAGGAATGACGATGGCAGCGAAAGCCGCATTCTAAACGCCGAAGCAACCGAAGCTGCCAAGGAAAAACTGTCGGCAATCAAGCTCGCCTTCCAGAATTGGATATGGACCGACGCCAATCGCTCCGAGCTGCTTTGCACGATCTACAACGAGACGATGAATAATCTCGTGCCGCGCCACTTCAATGGCTCGCACCTGACATTGCCCGGCGCCAGCCCCGTCATTAATTTCTATCCCCACCAGAAGCGCGTCATCTGGCGGGTAATTTCCGCCGGCTCAACCTACATCGCACACGCTGTAGGTGCGGGGAAAACCTTCTCCATGGCGGCCGCCATCATGGAACAGAAACGCCTTAGTCTCATCACCAAGGCGATGATGGTAGTGCCAGGTCATTGCTTGGCTCAGGCAAGCCGCGAGTTTCTGCTGCTGTACCCGACCGCGAAAATCATGGTGGCCGACGAGGTGAACTTCGCCAAAGACAAGCGCCAGCGCTTCATTGCGCGTGCCGCCCTGGGCGATTGGGATTGCATCATCATCACCCACTCCGCATTCAAATTCATCTCCATACCGTCGGAATTTGAGCGTGAGATGGTGCGCAGCCAGATGGAAGAATTCGAAGCGATGCTGGACGAAGTTGAGGATGCGGTAAGCCGCAAAAAAATCGAACGCCTCAAGGAAGGTTTCGAGGCAAAGCTAACGTCCATGGAGACCCGGAAAGACGACCTCCTGACGATCAGCGAAATGGGGATTGACCAAATCATCGTCGATGAGGCCCAGGAATTCCGCAAGCTGGCATTTGCCACCAACCAAAGCACCCTGAAGGGCATTGACCCGAACGGCTCACAACGCGCTTGGGATCTGTTCGTGAAAACCCGCTACATCGAGACCATCAACCAAGGCCGCAGTCTGGTGATGGCAAGCGGTACGCCCATCACCAATACGATGGGCGAACTCTATACGCTCCAGCGGTTCTTTGCCTCCGACATTTTGGAGCGGGCAGGGGTGCAGCACTTTGATGCCTGGGCCGGAAACTTTGGCGACAGCCGTACCGAACTCGAACTTCAGCCCTCCGGCTCTTACAAGCCGGTCACACGCTTCAGCGAATTTGTGAACGTGCCCGAGCTGGTCGATATTTTCCGCTCCTTTGCCGATGTCGTTTTGCAAAACGACCTGCGCGAAAATCTCAAGTTGCCGCGCATTGCCACCGGCAAGCGCCAAATGATAACGGCGAAGCCAACCGCCGCGTTCAAGGCGTATCAACGCCACCTCGACAGCCGTATCAAGGCTATCGAAACCCGTACCGGGCGCCCCGGAAAAGGTGACGATATTCTTCTCTCGGTCATTACCGATGGCCGCCATGCCGCGGTGGACCTCCGTCTCGTCGCGTCGCGGCTCCCCGACGAGCCTGGGAGCAAATTGAACGCGCTTATCAACAACGCCTTCAAAATCTACCAGGAGACGGCCGGCAAATTGTACTACGCTTCCGCCGGCGTGCCCTACGAGCAGCCGGGTGCTGGGCAACTGATCTTCTCCGACATTGGCACCAATGGCGTGGAATTGAAGCGCGGCTTCTCCGCCTATCGCTGGATCAAGTCCCAGCTCGTGGCGCGTGGCGTTCCTGAAAGCCAAATTGCTTTCATGCAGGACTATAAGAAAACGTCCGAGAAGCAGCGCCTCTTTGCCGCCTTTAATGCGGGCCAGGTGCGTTTCATCATTGGCTCCACCCTGACAATGGGTACCGGCGTCAATGTGCAAAAGCGGCTCGCGGCTTTGCATCACCTCGACGTGCCCTGGTTGCCGTCCGACATTTCGCAGCGCGAAGGCCGGATTGAGCGCCAGGGCAACCAGAACGATGAAATCGGCATCTTCGCCTACGCGACCTTGACCTCGATGGATGCCACCATGTGGCAGAACAACGAGCGTAAGCAGCGTTTCATTGAAGCGTCGCTCAGCGGGGACCGTGCGGTCCGCCGCCTGGAGGATGTTGGCGCGCAATCTAACCAGTTTGCGATGGCAAAGGCCATCTCATCCGGTGACCAGCGCCTGATGCAGAAAGCTGGAATCCAGGCGGAATTAGCCCGCCTGGAACGCCTCCGCGACGCCCACGGCGATAATCAAATCTCGATCCGCCGCACCATCAATTCCGCGCGAAGCACCATTGAGCTCAACGCCGGCCGGATCAAGCACATTACCGCCGACCTGGCCAAGCGCATCCCAACCGCTGCGGACCAATTCGCGATGAGCGTTAACGGTGTGACGTACACCGAACGCAAACAGGCGGGCGCGAACCTGATCCGCTTAATTCTCGAAGGCGGGTGGGATAGCAAAAAGCCGATCTTTGGCGAAATCGGCGGCTTCACCTTCAAAATCGCGGTCACCGTCAACAACCTCTATAAGATCGAAGGGACCGAAGCGATCATCTATCGCTCCAACAATAACGAGCGCATCGGGCTCCCTGAAGAGCTTACCGCCCTCGGCGTGGTGGCTCGTTTGGAGAACACCCTCACCAGGTTTGAAGTTGAACTTGAAGAGGCCGAACAGCGCGTCAGCGATGCGGAGCGCCGCATCGCTGACTTCGCGCCGCGTCTCGACCAGCCCTTCGACATGAAGGACGAACTGGACGCAAAGCGTGACCAACTCAAGGAGCTGGAAGGCTCTCTCGCGGTATCGAGCGAAGCAGAGCCGGCCGCAACCGACGAGGAAATCCGTTTCGCGGAAATCTTCTACGCCTCTCGCAGCCGCGACATGGGCGACGATTTCGAAGAAACGTCGTCACCCGAAGCTGATGACGACGACGTGGATTAAAAATCTCCCCCGTCTGGTGCGCTGCATGAACACACGCGGCGCACCGCAACCCCCGTCACAAAGGTCATCTCATGAAACAGTATCTCGAATTCGAGAGCCTCAAGGCCGCCCGCGAATATCGTCACGCCCACGGCACGGGCGGATGGATATTTACCGCTGACAAAACCAGCGTTTCAACGCTTTTCCCGCCGGAAATGTGCCCATCCGAAATATTGAACCATCGGCTCACGCGCGGCCAGTCAGGCTATCTGACAGGTCATCAATAAAATTAAGCAGCGAGAGAAATTGGAAATTGAAAACTTCCTCGCAGAACTGCTTTAGAAACACCGCTCCGCTCCATCGCTGACTGCGCAACCCGGCCCGGCCTAAGCGCCGGGCAGGGACCGCTCGCCAGCAATGGTGTTTCTACACAGCCCTGCAACGGTTGGAGCTTAGAGACAGAAAAAACATTCAAGCAGGAAAACAATGACCGTAAAATGGACAAAGGAATTACACTTGGCCTGCCGTGAGGTAGCCCGCGATATGACGCCAAGCCCGTATGGATGGCATGACCAAGATAAGGATATCCGCAGCCGCGCGCGTGAATTCATAGCGCATCAAGCGATCGGTCCCATGACGGATATGAACGTAGAGTATTTCACCTGCCTCTACAGTCGATTGGATGTTGGCGGCAATGTCCGCCAGTCGCACCAAGCCCTCAAGGATGCTTGGTCTAACGCTTATCGGCTTTCCCAAACACAGGCGCGTTAAAGCCCGCGATTACGGAAAACAACGAGAGAAAAATCAAAAATAAAGCCCTCTCGCAGAACCGCTTAAGAACCACCGCTCCGCTCCATCGCTGCCTACGCAGCCCAGCCCGGCCTAAGTGCCGGGCAGGGACCGCTCGCCAGCAATGGTGTTTCTACACAGTCCTGCAACGGTTGCTGTTGTCGTCAACATTTTACCCAAACCAACAAAAGGATTACTACCATGGAACTCAAAAAAGTCGATCCACGCCTGTTGAAGGAAGACCCTCTCAACCCGCGTAGGAGCCCCGCGGCGCCCGCCTACGAAGACCAGCTTCTGGCCAACATCCAGGCTGTTGGCCTCATCCAGTTGCCACTCTGCAAGGAACGCGAAGGTGAATTCTTCATCGTCGCTGGACACCGCCGCGTGCAAGCCTGCATCCGCGCCGGCTTCTCCGAAATCGAAGCCCTTTTCACCGACAGCGATACGCGTACCAACGCGATGCGGTCCGTCGCGGAAAATGTCGTCCGCACGGGCCTCAACACTGTGGACACCTGGCGGGCCATCGTCACCCTGACCGGCGCTGATTGGACCGAAGACGCCATCGCGACCGCCTTGAACCTGCCGACCCGCACGATTCAGCGACTACGCCAGTGCGGCAAGATGCACCCGGCCATGCTGGAACAGATGGCCTTGAACGACGAACCCAACGCCCGCGAGTTGCGCCTCATCGCGTCCGCCAGCATCGAGGACCAGGCCGAGGTTTGGAAAAAACACAAGCCGAAGCGCGGCGAACACGCCCAATGGTATGCAATCGCCCAGGCGCTCGACAATCGTCGCTACTACGCCCGCGATGCGAAATTTGGCCCCGAGCTGGCCAAGGCTCACGGCATCGTCTGGCTCGAAGATCTGTTCGACCAGGGCGAGCAGGACAATCGCTACACGACCCAGGCCGAGGAATTCCTGGGCGCTCAGTACGAGCATATGGCCAACACTTTGCCGAAAAAGGGCATCATCCTGACGGTCGACAAACAGGGCACGCCCCAGCTTCCCCACAAGAAGGCCGAGCGCATTTATCACGGCGCGAAAAAATCCGACCTGACCGGCTCCTATATCAATGAAAGCACCGGGAAGATTGAAGTCATCACCTACCGGATGCCGGTCGAAGTGAAGCCCGCCAAACCCGCCGCCGGGACAGCAGGCACAACGACGGGTGCAACAGCGACCGCCGCGGCCGTTGTAGCGCCCATTGTCGAACCGGCGCCCTCTCGCGCGCCCATCACCCAGGCGGGCATGGCGATGATCGGCGACATGCGTACCGACGCTTTGCACGAGGGCCTCGCCAACGACGCCATCGACGACTTGACCCTCATCGGGCTGCTGGTGATTGCCTTCTGTGGCAACAACGTCGACGTGAAAACCGGCACCTCCGACGAGAAATTGCGGACAAAAGGCCGCCCGGCCATCGCCCGATCCATCGCCGCTGGCGGTACGTTGACCGCCGACCCTGAAACGCTCCGGCAGGCCGCGCGTGATTGCCTCCGGTTCGGCCTGAATCTGCGCGATTCCTACAGCGCAAAAACCGGCCCTCTCGCCCTGGTCGCAGCGACAGCGATCAACGCTGACCGCCATCTGCCCAACATGGCGACCGAAGAGTTCCTTTCCTGCTTGTCGAAAGCCGAAATCGAAAATGTCGGCCGTCAGCATAAAATCCAGCCGCGCAACACCGGAAAGGAAACGCGAGGCGCAATCCTGAAGGAATTGGCGGGGCAGCACTACGTTCACCCGGCCGCCAACTTCACCGTAACGCCGGAGGATGCAAAGGCCATCGACGCACCCCGTCATTACGAAAGCTATGGTCAAACTGACGATGATTCCATTGAAAGCGTCGAAGGGGAGGGGGACGATAATGCGGGAATTCTTCGCAGCATCGGTCACACCGGCCAAGACCCGGAGCCCGGCGCGGAGGACGCGGAGCAAGATTCCGTAGCCGCCTAATCCGCAAAAGCCCGCCCCTAACCCGGCGGGCTTTTTCATCTTTCAAGATTGGAATTCATCATGGAGTCCGCAGCCCACACGACGCACCCGCGCTCGATGGCACGCAGCAACACAACCAGCCTTTTCGGCTTGAACATCCGGTACGCCGACGAAGCCACCAGCCGGTTTTGGCAGATGGTGAACCGCCGCATCAACGAAGCGCCTGAACTTTCCGCCATGCTCGCCGCTGGCTTTCAACCGGAAATCACCGGCGGGGGCGGCTTGGCCTGGCGCAAAAATCTCAGCGACGGGAGTTTCCTGTTCGTCAACTATTACGATTGGGATGTCGGTGGCGAACCCGACGAACCCATCTGGACCGGCGGGCGCTACATGTGCGCGCAACCACCCGAACGCCACACCTCCTCTCAACTTTACGACGAGATGCTGTGTGACGTGACGCTGCCCGTCGCCATGGCTTTCATCGAGAAACTCGAAAAAAAATATGGCCCCGCGCCGCCCGCGCCGTCTCCCATGCTCTCGCCCATGCGGGAGGAGGATCAGGGCAACGCATAATCCGATCGCCTCCCCGTAACCAGTAGCATTCCACAACGAAACCACATCCGCGGTTTCGGCAATTTCGCACAATGAGGAGTTTCAAATGACACAAATCAACCTTAGCCTGACCCCCACGGTTTTCGAACGCAAAGAGTACAACGGTGTGCCTCGCACCTCGCGCACCATGACATTCGATGTTGCCGGCCTGGATCTATTGAGCAAATTCAGAAGGCTCGCGGAAATCAAACGCGCGAGCGATCTCAAGGAGATCGTCGATCATTTTGCGGAGAAAGCGCGCGAAGCCGTTCCCGATGAGTCCTACGCGATCCACGTCGCCGTCAATCGCGGCCAACGTAAGCCGCCCGGCTTTGATAGACTGATCGACGACAAGACCGATCCGCTCGGCTTGGACCGCTTCGTGAAAACGATCGACACCACCAAGCAATGACCCCGTTCAGGATCACCTTCGAGGAAAGCACGCAGCGCCACTGCTTGCAGACTATTCCCGATTACCATGTGCTGCTGAACGGAAAGCGCATTGAGCGGCTTTATTGGAACATCCGCGGCTATCGCGGAGCAGTTCCAACACCGGACGGCGGCCTCTTCGACCCCGGTGAGATCAGCCTCACCAAATTCAAAACGATTGCCCGCAGCCTCGAACGCGAAGCAAAGCAGCAGAAAACCGCTGCATAGGCGGTTTTTCACCAAAGCCGATGGAAGGATATACGAGACCAAATAGCTGGACCCCAAAGTCATCGACGCTCTCCGGCATGATCCCGCCAAGACCACCGAAAAACTCCAGGCTGTCAAAATCCTGAAGTTTATGCCGGAGAGCCAGGCGCTCGAACTCTACTCAGCGCCCTAAACGAATAGGAGTATTAAATGCCGTACTTACGCGAGCAGGTGATTAAAGCTCACCTCGCCAAATTACCGAAGATATGCGCCGCGAAGCATCCCTCAACCCAGAAGACGATTTTTATCGTCGCGGGGGAGAAGGGGTACTTCCCCGCCTCCTCGAACATTGACGTTAATTCGTTCAACGAGTCTTTGAACATCACCACGGCACAAGCCAATGCGATGCTCGCTGGCGCGCTCTTCGGTTGGGCGGCGAACGCAGCCGACGCCGATCACCCCTGCAACCAGCCGGCAAAAAAGGAATTGCATCTGAAATATCGGTTCACGGTCGCCGATTATTTCAGAATTTATTACCTTGATGAGAACCAAGGTCTTTGGTGCTGGCAGCTATGCCGCAAAGTTAGGCATAACAATTCCTATCACGACATTTTCGATCTTATGCGCTGCACAGCATCGGGCGAACCCATTGGAGCGCGCGATTACACTGGAGTAACCCTGGACAAGATGCCGCCAGACGACGACAGCAACACGCCCCAGCAGTTTATCCGCTGGTACCCGCGCCGCATGGAATACGCGTATCTCTGGAATCGCGATCATGACTGACGCGACGCCGCGAACGAACGGAGGCGGCTATGCCATCATGTTATACCAAGGCCGCCGCGTATCCATGGAGTCATATCTGCGCGCGTGGAAACAGGTGAAGCTCGACGATCCCGGCAAGATGTACCCCAACGGCCCAGGTTCCTGGGCGCCCATGACCGCCGCGCAAATCCTCGCAGAAATGCGCCGTGGCATCCACGACCGCATCAACCGCCACGTCCCCGGCTACGGGCAGGGCCGCAAATGGTCCCAGGACTGGTTTTGGTCTGCCAAACGATGCGCCGATCAGGTAAACACCCCGCGCCTCATCGTGCGCTGGGTGCCGCCTGATTTGCGGATGCGATTAAAGCATCGCATCGAAAGAGACTGATCGCCTTCCGAGGGCTAACCGGCCGCGATCAACCATTCGCTTGAAACCGCACCGAACGACCGAAGATAAGAATCCAGGGCACGGCACTTGCCGAAAACCTCCTCGCTGAATCGGTAAGCCTCCACGGTCGCCTCGGCCGATTGATTCAGCAGTTTATTGGCCCGCGCATGATGCCCGGCAACATTCCGGCTCTTTTCGTCCTTTGCCGTTCGAGCGAGCGTACCGGCCTTGTACGCTTCGTCGGCGAGAAACTTCGCCTCGCCACAAAGCGCGATAGCTTCCGTAATCAAGCTCTCGCGCAGATTTGAAATCAAACCTTTTAGCTCTGCCTCGCTTTGCGACAAACCGAAACTCTTAAGAAACGCCGCCATGGCATCGTCAGCCATGTTCTTCAGATCGTTCTCCAAAGGCTCACGACCCAACAGTTCGAGGACCGCAGCAACGACCTTATAGTCCGGCCTGATCTCCTCCAGCACGTCCAAGCTCGGATGGCTTCGCTTTTCCACGGGAAACCGAACCGCATTCTCTACCCAGATACCGTCGATCAACATTTCCACGCTCCTTGATGATCGCAACTTAAACCAACCGAACCACATCGCGCAAGCACTAAGGCATTGAAAAGACACAATACATAGCGAACAACAGCCTACGCAAAGCGAGCGCCGTCAAAACACCCCGTTCATCTGCACCACGGCTGCCATCGGCCAACACATTGTCACGCTGGCGATGCTGACGTTGCCGCCTTTCACAATCTCAACAAGCAGAGGCAACAAAGGCTTCAGCAACACGGTAAGCAGAATTTCACGCCATGATCATCGCGGACGGCAAAGGGAGGTTTCAGTGATTGCCCCCTCAGTTTTATCCTATCTCGTGACGACGGAAAGCACGAAGAGGCTACGCCGCTCAGGTAATCACCGCCGAACAAGTCAACCCGACGAACGCAACCTTGGCGAAATCTTTGACGGCCGGGGCGGTTGAAAAGGATTTAGCCTTTGCAGTGCCATAAAGACGTACAACCTACTTCAAACTCTTGTGTCACGGCTCATGTCGGGATCGCTTCGGTTTATGTGGTCTAAGCCGCAATCTTCTGAGCCGCCATACCCACAACGCTGCGCGTTGTGCCTTCGGTTGCGTGGTTAGTCTCCAAGGGCCGCCAGGACGGCCCCTGGCTGCACATAGGCGGGTCGCATATCGCGCAGCCCCCCAAGTGGGGCCGCCCGCTATTCAACCCGCCAACGTGCCGGTCATCTAACCACTCCAGGCAGGCAGCTCAGAAGATCACGGCTTTTTTCGCCCACACCGAAACGATGCCGGCATGGGCCGACACCTCGGAATTTGAAAGGTTCCACGATTATGGCAAACACTGCGAAGAAATCCTCCACCGCCCCGGCCGCCAAAGCGGTTATCCGCCCGGCTTACACAATCGAACGGGCACGCCTCCTCTGCCCGACCGTGGATCAAGCTGAACGCCTTGCAGTCCGCTTCGCACTGGAGCCCGTCGATTTTCACGAGATCAAGGACGCTACCCAGGGAGCAATCACCGAATCCTCAACCGCCATCGAAAGCGCGATGAACGAGCAGGCCCTCGAAATCCACCTCCAGCGCATTGTGGGAGCCTTTGTTGCCTCCGCCTGCGGAGCTGGTGACTTCTACAGCGCCAAAGTCACAGTCGCCCGCGAGCTGACCACGCGGTTGTCCAACGACAGCCGCGATGAAGACAGAGACGGGGTTGCAGGTTTTGACAGCAAAGCTACCCGCGCACGGGAGTTTGCCGCCCAGGTCGGTCTCCAGGCAATGGCGCTGCTTGCCGCCGCCGAGGGCGCGGCGGAAGCGTTCGCCAAAATCACCGGCAGCGAATGGAAACCGTACGCCCGCGCGGTCCCCAACGATAAGAAAGTGGACCGGCTTGCCGCGGAATCAGAGATGCAAGCCTTCGACTAAGACGCCTGAAGACCGGGCTCACGCCCGGCCTTGTTCGTCTTAACAACACGCCCAAAAACCAATATAAGAAAGGAGCGCGGCGCATCATGTACGATGCCATTCGCGAGAATAAAATGCCTGTCACAGCCGGAATGAAAACAAATGTCGCCGACATCATTGCCGAATTCACCTGCGCCATAAAAGCCGCAGGTATCGTCGTCAATCAGCCGCTGCGGTTCGATGGGCATCTTCATCGTCTGCCAGTGCTTGGCGACCGGCAGGGCGCCAAGTCTGGCGCCTACAAGCTGCACCTTGATGAGATGCCCGTCGGCTACATCAAAAACTGGAAAACAGATTACGAGGCGACCTGGCGGCCGGAATGCGTCCCGCCCTTGAGCGCCACCGACCGCCAACAGGCGAGCCGCGAAATCCGCGCCCGCGTAATCCGCGATGAGCAGGTCCGCGAAGACCGCCAGAAGCAGGTGGCCACCGAGGCCCAGGCTCTTATCGCTAATTCGCTCCCCGCGACGTCTCACCCATACCTCGCCATGAAGGGCGTCTGCTCTCACGGCCTGTTCTTGTTTGACAACAGCGATCTCTTGCTCCCGCTCCAAAAGGTGGATGGCACCATTTGGAATTGTCAGCGAATTTCATTCGATGCGGCCAAGAATCAAAGCCAAAAAACCTATATGCGGGGTGCGCTTGCCAAAGCGACCTTTCATCCCATCGGCCTGCTCGACACCGACGAGCCTTTAATCATCGTCGAGGGATACGCCACCGGTGCCAGTATCCACGAAGCCACCCAGTTCCCGGTTGTGGTCGCCTGCCACTCCGGCAACCTCCTGCCGGTGACGCTTGCCCTCCGTGAAAAATATCCGTCTCGGCTGCTGCTTATTGCCGGCGACAATGACCACCATCTCCCGCGCAGAAAAATCCCGCTCCAGAATATCGGCATCGTAAAAGCCGAAGAAGCCGCCGCCGCAAGCAATGCTATAACGATTTTCCCCGACTTCGATTCATCCTCCGAGGGTACGGATTGGAACGACTATTGCCAATTTCATGGCGGACAAACCCTCCGACACTTGTTTGAACGGAAGGTAACAGCAGCCATTTGACGCCTCCCCCAACATAATGGCGGCCCGGCTACCGCCGGCCGCGCTCTATTCCGCCCAGAAGCCGGGCTCCACTGAACCCCATGCGGGTTTCAGCCCATCCGGGTGACGATCACTGCCGCAAGCCGTACAGGTCATCTCACCAGACGCCACATTATGTCTCCACGATACGATCAGCAGGACGGCCGGCTGCACCGGCCCTCCTCACAGCCAGCACCGCTGGACTGGCGTCAGCACGGAAGAAATGGAAAAATCAGGAAATACAAACCCCTCGCAGGGCTGATAAAGCGCGACCGCTGCGCTCCATCGCAGTGGCCGCTACGCTTTGTTCTCATCTTGATGCCATTGTGCCAGCGCGGTTCTCATGGCCGCCTGAAACGGCTCCCGGCCAGCGGCACAGGGCTGCGCCGCCAGCTTGCCGAGTTCGCTTGACGCCCAGTCGAGCGCTGCCATCTTGCGCGATGCCGCGAGAAGATATTTGACCGCGTCGGCCGCTTCCACCGGCTTTGGGTCATACCCGCCGCCGTTCAGCAAGCTGGATAAAGCCAGCAGCGCGACGGTGGCGGCGAATTTTGCCTCCTTGTCAACAAAATCCCGCGCCGCGCGCAGCAATGTCGACGGGTCTGCGCCGTAGATGGCAGCGCACTCAATGGCGATGTCGAAAAATCCGGCATCCTTCGCTGCGGCGAACCATTTTCCTTTATCGCCGCGAGAGTCAATCAGATCCAGCAGCATCTGGCGGCGGTCGCGGTCGGGGTAGGCGCGGACCAGAGCGCGGTAGACGGCGAGATTCGTTGTGCCGCTCGCAGTGCGCAGGCCGTAACTTCGATACGCCTCATCCGCGCGGCCTTGTGCGATCAACAGGACCTCACAAAACCGATCGATGGAAAGTTCGTAGGAACCAGGATTTGTCGTACTACGCGCGGTTTCGGCAAAGGCAATGGCGGCCTCCCACAAACCTTGACGCACCAGGGCCTCCGCGCCGAAACAATGGTAGGGCCAGAATTTTACCCGGTGGGTGGCGAGCAATTCCTGAAGCTCATCGTAACGGCCACGTTCCAGCAGGCAGGACAAGCAGATGGAAGCGCCTGTGACATACGAGAAATTCTGATGGTCAGCCCAGGCACGACGCACCATTTCGAGCATGAGGTCTGCATATTCGCCCATCAAAACGGGATATTGCGCGATCTCGCCCCAGCGCTCTTCGAGCGGCGCCAGATAGTCGACGCCGTCGTTCTGGACCGCCTCGAATAAGCGCGCCAGCCATTTGCCTCTGGTGGCGTGATCCGCCGGGGCGGCGATAAGGATTGGGATCAGCTCGTTCAGGGTCCGAAAGACCGCCGAGCCAAGGGCACCAGATGAGCTATCGATTCCCTGCAAACTTGGCCAGATGCGCTCGGCCAGGGACACGACGCCGTCACCCGCCAGGACAGGATCGGACTTTGCCACGGATTTGATCTCGGCGGCGGCTTCCTTGAGCCGGGCGACGGCGAGCTTTGAGCCACGCCAGCCATAGGCATTGGCCCTAAATTTTGATTTGAATTCCCACTTACGAACGGTTGCCATGATTCCTGCCCTATGCCCCCATGCCGGGGAGATTACTGCGACGCCGTCCCCGGGGATACCGTGGGTCCAATACGCCCAGTCGCGATTTCCAGGGAATGATTGGCGTTCACTTTGAGCCGGGCCCAGAGGAATAAGAACCCCAGCTCAGCCATGCGGTTTCGGAATCAGCGGGATTCCAAAATGACTCACCTGCTCCGAGTCGGCCGCGCGTACAAATAGGGTTGGCGGCACAGCTCGGAAGGTAATAATTTGTTGGATCATCCTCCCGCCAAGGGCTCCATCGGAGCAGTTTCTCTCATCCGCGTCCGGCCTGAGAAAAATGAACGGCGTTTCTATGCGCTTGCGGTTGATGTCGATTTGTTCGGGTGTGCGCTGCTGGTGCGGCATTGGGGACGGCTGGGTACGACCGGTCGGCTGCGGCTTGATGCTCATGAAACCGTTGCCACTGCGCTTGGCGCGCTCGCCACACTGGAGCGGGCCAAGCGGCGGCGCGGCTATTGGGATAGGAAAGAATGACGCCGGTCACGCGGCTTGCCGAAGGGCTGTTGGGTAGTGCCTCGGTTTGAATTTCGGCTTTGGGTGGATTGCTGCCGGTCTGCTTGCGGCCGTGGAACGCGGATACCGGACCTTCACCATACGGCGAGACCGGGCCGATACCTGACTGGCAGCTTTCGGGAGGGCACGCTAGGAAAGTCGCCATTCCCATTCGTCCCCGCGGTTGCCGACGCTAGCCAGCAGCCGGGACATATCCATTAGAAGCGTGGATAGTACGGACTTCACACTAAAATGGTCTTCTCGAATGCATCAACGATATTTTTGACGCTTTGCATCATCTGATTCAGGTTTGGCATTAGCGGCTCGCCGTCGATTATCTGACCAGCCCCAAACGCGATGTCGAATTTAAAGTTCGGCATGCTTGTCTGTGGATCGTGATCATTCCACGGCGCGCCAAACACCGCCATGCCATCCTTAAGCGGAAACATTTTATTCTTAGGTGTAATAGTCAGAGCGAAATTAACATCCATTGGCGGCCGGCCTGATTGCGCCATCATGCGATTCATATCCGCCATTATCAAAGGCGCTATATCAACCGCGTCATAGGCCGCTCCAACGGGCGTAATTGCTTGATGCTTATCCAACAAGTCCAAGGCATGAAGCCGCCAAATATCATCATTTCCGCTCTTATACGGACGAAAACTTCGTACTAGCTCCAGAGCGGCCGGTGTTGCGCCCTTCATATTTTTGCGTAATTCGATCTCGAATTTTTCTTTGCTGTCGCGAACCACAAAATGAACATGTTTCAGGTCGCTTTGATGCGGATCGCATTTTCGTATGACCGCACACATCAGCAGGTCCAACGTCGCACGCAAGTTATGGATGATGTCGCCGACTATGGCGCTCCATTCCTGGGGTAGGGCTTCAGCAATCCTCAATTGCCACCAAAGCCTCTGCGCCACCTCATCTTTCACGAGAACGATGGAATATGGTTTTCTGTCATGATACGAAATGATCTCGCGACCAAGGCTATCCATATGAAACTGAGCACGTGCCAGCTTAAGGCTGTGGTCCGTTACCTGAGGAGTCATATGCCACCATAAGGCAGCGACATTAGGGAGGTGCCGAGTGTTTCGCTAGCCGGTGCGCGGCCACTGGTTTCGTCAGATAGATCGCCTAAAAGGCTAATGTGTCTGATATGAAACCGCGCGCCCATTCAAATACTCCCCGGATCCCCCATTGACTCACTTCTTCTTTATGATCCGAATTAACCCCAAAAACCAGTGCTCACAACCGAGTCTGCGGATGCTTCCAGCGACGATCCTGAATAAATGGCTGCTTTTGAGAGTGACTATTGGCATCAAGAATGGCCGCCATGAAGCGCGTTGCTGCCGGGACGGGGTGAGGTTGAATGTCCGCTCCGGAGATCACCTCCAGGACCAACCTACGCCCGACTTGGCTCGACTCCCGTCGTCTCGTTTATGAGACGCGTCCTGCCGGACCGGCCAGGGCGTGGCCGTCAACTTTGCCGTCCAGCACGTTGAGGGCGGCAAACAGCGTGGTCGTACCATGCCGCTTAGGGAGGCCATCAAGCAGATTATGCATGGTGGCGACAACCCACTCATTTCACAATTGCGTCCCTGCCGGGCCATAAACCTGCCATGGGCCGGCTTTGATAATGTTGCCGCAGAACGTTACTATCGGCCATGTCTGATCTGCCCCCTCCTGGAGCCCGAACCTCCCCTTCCACGGCCCGCAACCGTGGACCCATCCTTTCAGTTTTGCAGCCGCGCCTTCCGGAGACCGGTCTGGTCCTTGAAATTGCAGCGGGTACCGGAGAGCACGCCATCAATAATGCCGCGGCCATGCCGGGCCTCCAATGGCAGCCTACTGATCCGAACCTCGAGGCATTGGCCAGCATAGCCGCCTGGCGGGATCATGCCGACCTGCCGAACCTGTTGCCTCCGCTCCGTCTGGATGCTGCTGAGCCGGATATCTGGCCGGTTAAGCGGGCTGACGCGATCGTCAATATCAATATGATCCATATTTCCCCCTGGACTGCGACCCAGGGGCTAATGAAGGGTGCCAACCAGTTGCTTCCGACAGGCGGTCTGCTTTTGCTGTACGGCCCTTATCTGGAGCCTGACGTCGAGACGGCGCCGTCTAACCTGGCATTTGATCAGAGCCTCAAGGATCGCAACCCGGCTTGGGGCATTCGCCATCTGGATGACGTCACGGCGCTTGCGGCTCGGCATGGCCTGGATTTGGCAGAACGTGTAGCCATGCCGGCCAACAACCTCGTTCTGGTCTTGAGGAAGAAGTGAGCTTGGATGTTCTCCGCCAGTCGGTGCCAAGGCGCGGTCAAACCATCCGATATCGGCCAGAGTGGGCCGATACCTGACAGCCTGGTTCCGGCAGTCTAAACAGCCAAAGCTGACGTTCGAACGGAAAATGTTCTGCCCATGACACTTATCGACGACATCATCGCCGCCCGCCGCAGCCACCGATTCTTCGACGAGGAACTATGGGATTTCCTGGCCAAGATGCAGGGCCCCCTGTTGGAGAATGCTAGCGATAACGCCCTACAACTCCGTCTCACCCAAATTGAGAAGAATATTCAATATCTTGACGAAGCACCAGGCGAGCGCAAGGAGCTTCCGCCGGAGCGCGGTTGGCTCAGTCCTTGGTTTTGGCTGCGCCTGCGGCACTGGACCCTAGCCGAAATGGCGGCACGGTCGATCGCGCCGGCACGGGCCATCGGTATAAAGCCCATGCCGCTACTGAATCCAGAGTTTCGCGGTCTACATGCGGGCGGCAGCAAGCTACTCATTCGGATCAGCCGCCTTCCTTGGCTGCTCGAAACACTCGAACTGGGGCGATTACGCTTTTCGCCCGCAAGCGCCTATTGCATGATGGAAAACGATGAAGCGCGTGCCGACGATGAGATGGCGAAAACCTACCGACGCTCTGGCTCCGTCCTCACCATCACGGGTCCGGACGGTCAGCGTATCAATCCGATTGGCGATGTGGTCGTCACTAGCAGGCGTGTCTCCGACGACTACGAAACTGAAATTCCTTACTGGCTGATGTGTTTCAGCACGGACCTTGATCCCCGCCTCTTTGCGGATTTTCCCAGCGGCGAAGGGGATGATGCAGTGCTAGTGATCTTCGACCCGATTGCGTTCATTAGACGGGCGCAGCCCCATCTGAATCGTGTGGCACCGCTTAGCGATAAAAGACTGCACCAAGTCGAGTATTATGACAGCTATCATCCACCCTCGCACCATCTCTCGCCGGTGACGATGAAGGAGTGTCGATTCGCTTATCAACGCGAATGGCGTCTGATCCTTGATTGCGGCGGACGCGAGGTTTTAGCGGGTGGTGGCGTACTCTCGGTTGATATTGGTTCGATAACCGACATCGCCGCGGTCTATGCGCCCGACGGAAGGCTAATCGCCGGCACTGGGCCCGCGACCTTTCTCGCGGACCCAGCCGCATAGCGCCCAACTGCGACGAAATGGCATCTATACGCCAGGGGGAAATCAAGGGGCGGCGAAAACAAAAATGGCCCAGGGCCGCCCCACAACGAACGGCATTGCAGGCATGGCCGGCTTGGGCCGGAGCACCGGACGATCCGCTATCAGGTGAAAATCCAGTAAAGCAGGCGTCAGCCCAGCCTGAGCTGCCGGCGACTCTGGACCTGTTCTACCCTTGAGGCCAACAAAAACGAGTCTTCAACAACGGACATTACGCTGTTAAACTATTTTGGCTGACGAGGTTGGCCGAGAGCAGGTCGTAGGGAGCATTCGTTGATAAAGTCGATCTTGAGAGAGGCTCCTCACCAGCAAGATCAAACCATCCTCGCTCGGGATGGTCGTGTCCTTCTATTCAGCTGCCAACGCTTTGTCGACGACATCGTCATGGGCGACGCCTGTTTTGTCTGCGGCGCGTTTTCGCGAGACAAGCGCTTCAACGATGAACACATCGTCCCTCGCTGGGTCCTGAGACGCTACGGGTTGTTCGACAAGGAGATCACCCTGCCCACGGGGAAGCGTCTCCACTACCGCGGCTATCGCGTGCCCTGCTGTGTGGATTGCAACAGCCTGTTGGGCAAACAACTGGAAACGCCAGTCTCTCAACTGCTGAATGGCGACTACAAGGAGGTGGCGCCACGGCTAGACGAGGCCGCACTCCGGTTGCTCTTCACATGGGTGTCGCTCCTGTTTTTCAAGGTCCACCTTAAGGATCGGTCCGTGAGGCTACACAATGACCCCCGGCTCGGCCTTGAGGTGATCGGAGACGCCTACGATTGGGGCGACATGCACCACCTTCACGCCGTCGCCCGGTCCCCTTACACCAGGGCCAGCCTGCTGCCGGAAGCGATGGGCTCTCTGCAAATCTATGAAATCACCGGGGAGCTAACCAAAGACGGCTGGGACTATCTCGACTTCACTTTCGACCAGACCATCATCATCCGGGTCGGCAGGATTGGAATCGTCGCGACGTTGAACGACTCCACTGCTGCCGAAAGCGCCTGGGGCGATCGCCTTAACATCATCGACGGCCCCATTTCGGAGCTTCAGCTTCGCGAGATCGGCGCGATGTTCGCCCTGGCCAACCGCGACCTGATCGACCGGCCGGTCTTCTCGACGCTCGTGTACGACAAGACCACCGCCATGATCGCTTGCCAACGTCCGCCGCTCCGGCTCAAGGACTTCGAACCGGAGGCCTTCGGACGTGCGCTGCTGTTCGCTGTCCGCAACTATGTGGATGTGAAGGCCATTATGGTGGACGGGACGCGAGACCCGGCGAAAGTCGCCGCCGCCATCTCGACGGGCTATGTGCGGTTCTTGGCGTCGAACGGTGAATTCATCCGGCCGGTTATCCATCGCGAGGACGCTGGCTGATGCGCGACCTTACCGAGGAATGCCTACGCATCCTGAACAAGGGCCTGTTCGAGATCACCGATCCCGGGCCTCTTCATCAGCCGATCCGAAGTTTTTTGATCCGCCGGGACGACAAGCTGCGCCTTGTCTTGGAAGCGGAAGTCGATCCGGCCGCGACGTCGTCGGCCATCGAACAGCCGCCCGGTACAGTTCGCATGACGACCGAGCGGGCGCTCTTACGCAGCGTCGGTGGACTTGAAGGG
>VFSW01004590.1_pt1 | contig 20578 bp, 21 predicted proteins | sample 5358111 | NCBI WGS metagenome assembly VFSW01 (sample SAMN11554181, study PRJNA540505) | mine drainage metagenome | isolation source: sediment from site ElyBrook_90M | place: USA: Ely Copper Mine, Vershire, VT | collected 2017
GCCCTGCGCAAATCCGGGTGAGGCGGAAAGTCCCGGCAGCCGGGGGCGGCGAATCTTGGCGGGCGGGGCGTGGCGGGTCTTGCCGCCGACTTTTTCGTAGTCCTTGAGCTGGCGGTTGGCCTCGATCATCCGGCGCCGATATTCGAGCCGCTCTTTTTCCTTGGTGGCAAGCGATTCGCGCATCCTGAAATGAGAAAGCATTTGCGCGCCCTGGTTGGCGGCGGTGTTGAGCAGGCGGATTTCGCTCTTGTTGAATTTGCGCCGCTCGAGGGTCTGCGCGACCAGCACTCCGAGCGGCTTCTTGCGGCCGTCGTGGTCGTGAACCGGCACGCCCAGAAAAGTATGGAAGCGTTCCTCGCCGGTCTCGGGAAAGTACTTGTAGCGCGGATGGCTGATCGCGTCGGGCACGCAAACCGGTTCGTCCTTCTCCAGCACCAACCCGACCAGTCCCTCGTTGAGGCGCATCGAAACCTTGCCGACCGATTCGCGATCGAGTCCGACGGTGGCGCGCAGCACGATTCGCTCGCGCTGCGGATCGAAGAGGTAGAGCGAACAGACCTCGGCCTCCATGCCGGTGGCAATCGCGGCGGCAACCCGGTCCAGAGTCTCGCGGAGATCCTCGGAATGTTCGCCGCCGATCGAGGAGAGCAGCTCGATTAGAGCGAGGCGATCCTTGTTGGCACTCATTGGTAAAGTCTCGGGTAAAGTCTCAGCGGCGGAGAAATTTTATCGGATCGATCGCGTGGCAAACAATGCCGGCGGGCGATCCAATCCGCCTGGTCTTGCCGAGCGTTAGCCGGCATTTGCCGACAGCTCGAAAGGCGCAAGCGCGCTCTTGAGCAGGCCGCGACCCGCGCGGCATCGCCGGGATTGGATCGCGTCGATAAGCTCGCGCTCGTCCTTGATTGGCCCGTCGAGCAGCGTCGTCACGCATCCCACCGAGCCCGCGGAATGCGAGTCCGAGCCCGCCACCTCCGCCAACCCAAGACGGCGCGCGACCTTGAGCGCGAACAGATTCTCGTCCTCGCCGCAGGCGCCGTTGAGCACTTCGATCGCATCGACCATCTCGAAGATTTCGAGCTTGGCGGCGCGGTCCGGATAAGTTGGATCGATCGGCTCCGAGTCCGGGTTGATGAAGGAAAAGCGCGGGTCGAGTTTGTAGCGGAACGGATGGTTCGCGATCAGTATCCCGCCTTCGAGGTTCACCACGCGCCGCAGTTCGGCGAGCTTGTAGATTCCTCCGACGTAGCGCTCGAGCCCGAACGCGCCGACATGCCCCATGTCGGTGGTGACTTCCATCCCGCGCATAAAAATCACGCCCGAGCCGGCCGCCAGCGCCGCGATCTCGCGCGAATCCCACATGTTGTCGTGCTCGGTGATGCAGACCGCGCCGATTCCGATCGCACGCGCGCGATCGACCAGGTCTTTCGGCGCCAGGTTCGAGTCCGAACTGCCGCGGTTGGTGTGGAGATGCAGGTCAACGGTGAAGTAGGGCCCCGCCCGATGGGGGTGCCCGCTTCGTGAATCCGTCATTTGCGACGCGCCGCGGTTACTTGGGCGGCTCCTTCGCGAGCGTGATTTTCTTCATGTGGTCGCCCTTCTGAATCTGATCGACCACGTCCATGCCCTTAATCACGCCGCCGAAGATGGTGTATTGGCCGTCGAGGAACGGCGCCTTATCCAGGCAGATATAGAACTGGCTGCCGCTGGACGCGCGTTGCGGATTGACTTGGTCGCTGGTGCGCGCGGTGGCCAAAGTGCCGCGCAGGTGATGCTCGTTGGCGTTGATCTCGCCGGGCACCGTGTAGCCCGGACCGCCGGTCCCCGTCCCGTCAGGATCTCCGCCCTGCACCACAAAGCCAGGTTCGACGCGATGGAAAGTCAAGCCGTTGTAAAAACCCTTGTTCACCAGCGTCTCGAAATTCGCGACCGTCTTGGGTGCGACGGCCGGGTAAAGCTCGACGATGACGGCGCCGCGGGCGGTCTCGATGATTGCGTAATGACCTGTGTTTCTCACTGGGAGTCCATCCGTTGCGCCTTTGCAAGCCGAGGCAAGCACCAGCACCGCCACGACGGCAAGACACGACAATCTAAAGGAGTTGCGTTTCATTTTATCCACTCGCATTTGCACGAACAATCAAACGTCCATGCATCGGGTTATTCCAACAGTCCTACATGGAAGTATTCGAGGCGGCGCCAATCCGCAAGAGCCGAACCGACCCAACCCCGGCGTCGATCATCGAACCGGACGAAGCGCCGGCGCCGCGGCCCGGCTCGGGATGGACAAGCGCATCCGATGAAGGCACATCAGATTGAACATTGAGATTTTCGTCGTTGGCCTCCGGCCGCGTCAGCCTTAGGTTTTCCAATAACACGGCGCGGCGCGATTCCCCAACAAGCATCACGCGGACCTCGAAGGGTCAGCTTGCGAGCGAGGCTCAGTATCAGCAGTCACCGCGCCTTCTTCGGGTTCTTTGAGTAATGAAGTTTTCGGAAGCTGAGCGTCGAACGGACTCCGCCTGTGGCGAACAATGTTGTACCCCACAGTAAAACAGTAAAGGCTCGCTGGAATGAGCTCGATTTTTACGCCTTCGAAAACTTTGTTTTCGTGAACAGTTAAGGTTGTAACCAGAGCATTCTTGACGTTATTTTTCCTACAAAAGTCCAGTGTATTTTCCAGCTCTCGATCATCAGTGGCTGGTCGATCCGACCACTTCACCTCTACCGCCCAAATTGGTTTCTGCGTCTTAGCATCTAGATATACCAAGTCTACCTCGCCTTCATTCCATCGAGCGTAGCTGAGGGGGCTGTTCGCCGAATGTAACCACTGCGAGAAGATCGCTGTCTCGACCAAAGATCCGATCGCTGGATCACTCTCTGAGACGGGAGAAAAGAGAGCGGCTCGCATCGATGGATTGGTCAGGTAAACTTTGAAAAAATTTGCTCTGCGGAAGCGGCGAGCCTGCTGATCGATTCTGTTTAATCTCTTTATTAGAAATGCCGTCTCCAAATACTCAATGTACCGCTTGATCGTATTCTTAGCGACTCCAGACCTCTTGGATAGCTGCTCCAGTGAAACCTCATCCGCAGTGTTGAATGCCAGCGTCGTGAATAGGTAGTTCAGCTCTTGAATATCTCTTATGCCGTATAGTCCTGGGAGATCCCGCAGCAGGACTTTGTCAACTATATCATTCTTTATGAAGCGGCCCGGATCGGCTTTGATGCTATCTGAGAATATTACCTCGGGGTATCCGCCATAATTTATGTATTCAATGAATTCCTTGTTCAGCGCGGAGATATCGGGTGCTTCTATAGGCGCTGCATTCCCTTTGCCCTTTTGCCCCTCTCGAATTGAGACTAACCCCATCTTTCCCAGAAGTACCAGGTACTCGTGGAAGGTGAGGGGCGGCAAAAAGAACTCAGTGAAGCGGCCCGCCCCTGATTCTTTGCTGCCAAGTTTAAGGGCTGCTGCGGCTGAGCCCGAAACGATGCATTTCAAATTTGGGCAGGTATCGACCAAGGATTTTAGGTGACGTTGCCAATCTCGCAGGTATTGGATCTCGTCGAAGAACACAAACGCCGGTACGGCGCGAAGATTTGTTTCTGACGCCTGCGACGCTAGATCTACCATTTGGTCAAGGGACAGACCGTTATAGAGCGGATGATCGACGGACACATAGCAAATTGTCTTAGGGCTCACTCCCTCCCACAGAAGTCGCTGAATGGCGTGATGCAAAATCACTGTCTTTCCGACGCGTCGCGGTCCGAGAAGTACCACGGCACGCCTTGGAGAAGTCGCGGAAATCAGCGGATACAGGAGTTCGAGGTAGGTCCTAGGTTTCAGGTCGCAGAAAGGCGAAGCGGTTACGCCTTCCTCCGTCCACCAGATGTTTTCGCTCAAGATTCTTTTGCGCACCTGCTCGGGCGAAATGTCTCTCATGGTCCGGACCTCCTCGCACAGGGGGATTAATCGATGAATCGGAAGTCAAAGTCAAGCTAGAGTCAGCATACTGACCTTAAATGTACACCTCTTTCAACTATTTAAAAAATATAGATTTTCGCAGACCGACGAGATCCGCCGGGGCGATTCCCCAGCTGCGCGCGCCTGCCCGGGCACTGGTTCAGTTCCGATGAAATGGAACGCTGGACTTCTGAATCCGCGTTTCGGTCCGGGTTCAGGGATGAACTATTCAGCCTGCCAACGGCCGGTTTGCCCTGCTACACCTGCGCTATGGTCACCCGCCAGGTTGCCTTATGCTCGCCGCGCTCGCCCGTAAGAGGGCGACCCCCGCTTCCGGCGAACATTACTTTTGACGGAACAAAGCTAGCCATAGAGGTAAACCGTCCCAGAACCACTACATATGGTATAAATTGCGCTTTCCCGCTCCATTCCATCAGTCAGAATTCGTGTACGCCGCAGTCTTCAGGCCGGCGAACTGAACCAGTACCGCCGCGGCCCGGCTCGGGATGGACAAGCGCATCCGATGAAGGCGAGAATGCCCCGCTATGGAATCGTGGTTTAACAAGGCAAGATTCGGGATGTTCATCCATTGGGGGCATTGCAGCCAGCGCGGGCTCGAGCTGTCGTGGCCGCTGGTAGGAGGCGTCGGCGCGCTGCCGGATGGGCAAAGCGTCGCGGTTGACGAATATCACTCGACCGCCAAGACGTTTAATCCGACAAAATGGGACGCGTGCGCGCTGGCACGGACGGCAAAACGCACCGGGATGCAATACGCAGTCCTGACCAGCAAGCATCACGACGGCTTCTCGATGTTCCATACGAAGCATTCTGACTATTCAATTGAGTATTCGCCATTCAAGCGCGATATAGTTCGTGAATATACAGATGCGTTCCGCGCCGAGGGCCTGAAGGTCGGACTGTATTACTCACTTATCGACTGGCATCACCCCGACTACCCGGCATTCATCGAGTCGGACAAACCCTACAAGTGGGGCAACTGGCGCCGCTCGACGCCTGAACAGTGGGATCGATTTATACAATTCATGTTCGCCCAGATGCGCGAGCTGCTGACCAACTACGGCAAGATCGATTTGCTCTGGTTCGACGGCGGATGGGAACGCACGCCCGAGGAATGGAAGTCGCGCGAGTTGGTCGAGATGATCCGCTCGCTTCAGCCCGAGGTCGTCATCAATGATCGCATCCCCGGTTACGGCGACTATCAGACCCCCGAACAGGCCGTTCCGCCCCAGCCGCCGCAAGGCCCGTGGGAGACCTGCCTGACGATTAACAACAGCTGGGGTTACAATCCGTCGGACAAGGACCTCAAATCGATCCGGTCGCTGATCCATACTCTGTGCGAAGTGGCCGGCAAGGGTGGAAATCTGCTGCTCAACGTGAGCCCGATGGGCGACGGCGCCATTCCACCCGAACACGCCGAACGGCTCGAAGCGATTGGCAACTGGATGGACCGCAACAACGAGGCGATCGTCGGCACTGACCCCGGACTCGAGCCGTGGCAGTTCTACGGACCGTCAACCCGCCGCGGCAATCGGGTCTATCTGCACCTGCTGATGAAGCCGTACGAGTCGGTCTCGGTGCGCGGCGTCAAGGTGCGGCACGTCGGCGACGTGCGTCCGCTGGCAAGTATGATTTCGCTCAAGCTGCGCAAGCGAATCGCCGCGGCCGATACGCTGTTCAACTCCGATCCGATTGGCGAGCTCGTGATTGCGACGCCCGACAGCGCGCTCGATTCGACGGCGACGATTATCGCGGTCGATTTCCAGCGCTAGCTAATCGTTGTTCACGGGGCCGCGGTGAAGCTCCAAGCAAACGGTTTGCCGTTCACGCTCATCGCGACGCGGTAAGTTTCGCCGCCGGCGAGCGGATCTCGCACGATCACTACCACTTCACCAAACGTATTGAGGATCCCGCGGCCCTTGGTCTGGGTGACCATGTCGGGATTCGCGTAGCTATCGGAATCGTAGGCGCAGGTGGCGACTTTGGTCCCGGCCGCCGCGCCAGTGGTCTGAGTGACAGACGCATCGGTAATCTTCGCCGGCACGTTCATTCCAAGTTGGAGCGTGATCGCCAGTGCGGCCGTAGAGTATCCAGGGCACGACGATACTGGATCCGGCCATTCACCGCTGAATCCGCCGGGCTTTACCGTCACACCGTCGGGAGGAACTTCGACCGGCTGGGCCAGCGGGCGGCCGCCGGGAGGCGCCAGCGGCAGATCGCTTTTCAAATCGAGCACCGCCGCGCAGAGAGTTCCCTCGCAATACTCACCAAAACCTACCTGCCTGAGATCGGGGTTCAAGAGCGATGGGCGATGGAACGGTCCCGAAATCCACCATTCAATTGCCTTTGCCATTCGCTGAGCGTCGGTCGTGTTCATCCGGGCTTGGAACATCACGTCGCTGGAATGCGCTGCCTTGAGGCCCTCGGGCGAATACCCCGGCTTCGATTCGTCCTCCTCGTGCATCAGACCTCCAAGATTTGCGAGCGTCTGGTGATAGTTCATCACGAGATACTTCGCATGGGCGACGCAGCCGCTGCCCAGCGCCGGATCTTCCTCCACCGGCGGTATATTGAGGCGCGTGCGGTATGCGTTCAGGACGGTCAGCCAGTTCGTGCTTGAGCCGACGGCAGCCGGTCTCTCTTCCGACATCGGCACCGACGCCGGCGCCATGACCGCGCGGCTCTCCGGCGCGATCGCGGATGCCGCTGCCGCCGGGCTCGCGCTGCTCGACGGTCTCGCGCTTCGGCGTGGACGCGGCGACGCCGGCCGCGGCGGTGGCACGTTGGTCGGCTCGGTCACGGGCGGCGCGGTCGGCGCCGGGGTTGGAAACCTGGCGATCGCGGTGAACGTCGTCGCCGTCTCCGCGACCGTGAAGCTCCATGCATAGGTCTTATTTTTCGCGGTAATCGAGACCGAGTAGCGCGACCCGGGTCGAAGCGGCGCGCGCGGGACGATCATCACCGCACTTGAGGCGCGCAGATTCCAGCGGCCGAATTCCTGCCCGGTCGCGTTCTGATTGCGGTAGCTTGGCGCGTCGAATGCGCAGTGCTCGATCGGTTTGCCGTCTTCCATCAACGAATGCGCGGAGAGTTTCGTGCCCACCAGCCGCCCGATTTGCAGCGTGATTGGAAGCCCCACCGGCCGTTCGTAACCGGGGCAGCTCGCCAGCGGGTCGGGCGCCTCGAGTCCGATCCAATCCAGCGACACAGCGGCACCGTCGGGTGGAAATTCTATCGCGCGCGGATACGGCTTCTCTTCCTCGGGCGGTGGCGGCAATCGCAGCGCGGCGACCCAGCATTCGTCGCTCGAGGCCTCGCCGAAACCGGCCTCCGCCAGGAAAGGATCGAGCATCGCGAGGCGATGAAACGGGCCCTCGATCCAGTGATCGATCTGCTGCCCGGCCTCGAACGAACTGCAGCCCCACGCGAGCTGGAGGTTTCGCGCCACGCTCGCGCCATTTGCCGAGTAGCCGCTCCTGCCGGGCTTCTCCTCGTACGCCTCCGCGCCCATCGGCTTTGCACTGCGTATGTCTTCGCCGAAGTTGAGCAGCAGGTAGCGCGTATGCGCCGCGGCGGCGGCACTCAGCTCGGAGTTATCGCGAATCGGATCGAGCCCAAGACCAGAGCGGTAAAAGTTAATCCGCTCCAGCCATGCCATCGACGACGACGCGGATTCATTGGTTGCCGGTGACGACGCGGCTAAATTCGGCGTCGGCGACGGCGCCGCCACGCTGGCAGCATAAACCGCAGCCGGCGGATTCGTTGGGCGTGCCAATGAAGCCGCGGGAGTCGGCGCGCTTGCAAATCTGGTCGTCGGCGCATCGACACGCTTTGAGGTGGCGTGCGAATCCGCCCATGCGACAATCTCCGCGACCGTCGCGCGGGAAACCAGGCCCCATTTCCCGAAATGATCTGCCAATCCGACTACGACAAGTGCTGCGACAACCGCACCGGCGCGCAGGTTCTGCCGCCAACGTCGCCGCTTGAGCGCGTCCGGATCGATAAATCGGTACGGAACTGCAACGCCAAAACGGATATTGTCGCCGTGCTTGAGCTCCTGCGTGCGGCGAATCCGCCGTCCATTGACAAAGGTGCCGGCCGCCGACTTGAGATCGACGACATAGTAACGGCCGCGCGAGTATCTAATGGTCGCATGACGATCGGCTACGCTCGCATCCGCGACTCGCAGTCCCGACCCTTCCACGCTGCCTATCGCCGCTTCATCCCGCCCAAGCAGCAGCAACCGCGTGCCCGGCGTCTCGCGATCCACCGCCAGCAGACGTGCGGCCTGCGCTCTCCTCAGCATTTGCGGTTACTTCCGCGCGGGCCGCTCAAGCCCGCAGCCATCTAGAAGATAAGCGCGTCGCCCTTCGAGGGGGGCGCTGTGGGAGTTTCCGTGCAGTACGGCGCCAGCCCCGTCGCGCTGCTCGCCGCCCTCTCCGCCAGCAGCTTATGGAGATCTTCCTGACACCGATTCTGCCCGGTTTGATAGTAGCGGTAGCGGTAGGCTTTGACCGATTCGTGCGGCGGCTCGACCAGAACCGGCCCGCTCACCTTCGACGCTTCCTCGGGCGTGAATCCCACTTCGCTCGGAGTCAACGGGGCAGGAGGCGTTTTGGATTTCCAGATTGGCACCCCCGGCAAGCCCACCGATTGCAGGTTGCCCTGCTGATCTTCGGTCCACTCAAAACACCCGGCGAGCGCGCAGCAGCAGATCGCCACCACCACTAATATCACGCGTCTCACGACAACCGTCGCCCTCTTTTTGCTCATCGGGGGAGAATTGCCGCCCCCCTCGATAACCATCGGTCAACAGGCGCACTACATCATGGACGTGTGGAAAAAGTCCAGTCGTACTGCTTTCCGTTCGCGCTCATCGACACCGCGTACTTCGCGCCCTTGTCAAGCGGCTCGCGCGGAATCAGCACGGCCGTGCCGTAAGACTTCAGAACGTTTCGCCCCAGTTCCTGTGAGTATCCATCGGGATTCGAGTAGCTAGTCGAATCGAACCCGCATGCTTCGACTGCGGTGCGGCTGCCGTCGGCGTTTTCCCGCGCGATTGAGTATTCGCCCAGATGAGTATCCATCCAGGCGCCGAGTTGTAGTGTAATAGCCAGTCCGCTGGGTGGCTCGTAGCCGGGACAGTTGGTGCGCGGATCGGGCCATTCGTTGCCGAACGACCTTATCGCGACGGTTGCGCCGTCAGGAGGAAACCCGATCGGCCCGCTCTCCGCCGCGCCCGCCGGCAATTTCCGCTGCGTGCCGTTCAATAAGTTGAGTCCCGCGGCGCATGCTCCCGACTCGCAGTAGATTCCGAAGCCTGCGCTGGTCAGTCGCGGATTGAGGATCGGCATGCGATGGAACGGTATCGACATCCATCCGTCGATCGACCACACCGGCGAGCCCCATCCGCCTGCGTCCGAGGTGGCGCTCGCATCGCTGGACACCCCTCGCATGGACCACACGTCCATGTCGCTGGCCTTGGCCGCCTCGAGTCCTTCGGGCGTAAAGTATGGACTCCCCGGATCCTCGGTATGCATCTCGGCGCCGAGGCCCCCGTGCTCAATCGCGCCGTGGTAGTTCTTGACGACGTACATAGTGTGCGCGCGATCGCCCTTGCTCAGCGCCGGATCTTCGACTATCGGCGCCAGCTTCACCATCGCGCGATAGTAGTTCACTCGCCTTAACCATTCGGGCTCGACTACTGCGGGAATCGCCGGCGACGCTGGCGTTGAAGTTGCCTTTGCTTGCAAGTTGGCCGAGGCCGACTGAGTATCGGCCGCCGAAGGCGCGGAACTGGACCGGCGCGGCGAAATCCATGCGCCGATTGCCGACGCGGCGGGTCCGATCTCGCTTCGGTAGCGAACTCCCGCGAATCCCGCGATGAACATCGCGGCCAGAATCGCAAGCCGCCGCCCCAGCCGGCTTGGGGCGCGCGCCGCCCGCACCGGCGCCGGGATCGGATCGCCCGCAGCGATAAAAGCAAAACGCGCAGAGCCGAATTTGATCTCGTCGCCGCGCTTCAGCGCAATCGGTTTGCGCACTCGGCCACCGTTGACGAACGTGCCGTTAGTCGAGCCGAGGTCCGTCAGCTCGAAGCGGCCATGCTTGCGCGTAATCGTGGCGTGACGGCGCGATACCGTCGTGTCGTCGAGCACTACATCGTTCGACGGATGGCTGCCAATGGCTACTGTCTGCTTGTCTAGTGGGTATTCATGCGAATCGGAACTGCCTATTGAGACGAGACGGCTACGCGCGCTCCCGTTCTCGGCCGGGACGTTGTCCGCAGAGCGTTGCTCCGGCGGCATCGATCGCCCTAGCCGAGATTCCAGAAGCGGCCGACGTCTTGCGCCGCCCGCTCGATCATCGGCATCACCCGGTCGCCGCCATCATCCGGGCGAATCGGCTCATCGGCGTCGCGTCCAAATTCGTCGATCACCGCGCGTCCCGACTCCGCGATTGCTTCGAGGTCGTAGCCGCCTTCGAGCGCCGCGACCATCCTCCCGCCGCAGCATTCCGCGGCCAGCCGCTTCACCCGCCGCGCCATCGCTGCAAATCCCGCCTCGGTCACGCGCATCTGCGCGAGCGGATCGCGGAAATGCGCATCGAAGCCGCATGAGACGAGTATGAACTCGGGATTGAAATGGCGTCCGATCGGCATTATCAGGCGATCGAACACGCGGATATACTCAGCGTCGCCGAATCCCGCCGCCATCGGCGCATTCACGGTGAATCCCAGTCCGGCGCCGTACCCGATCTCGTGGAGCGAGCCGGTGCCGGGGTATTCCGGGAACTGGTGCGTGGATACGTAGAGCACTTCGGGCGATTCGTAAAACATATCCTGCGAGCCATTGCCATGATGGACGTCCCAGTCGACGATCATCACCCGCTTGAGGCCGCGTTTTTCGATTAGCCACTTCGCCACGATTGCAACATTATTGAAGAAGCAGAATCCCATCGCGCGATTAGGCAGTGCGTGATGCCCTGGTGGCCGAACAATAGCAAATCCATTATCTATTGCTCCGTCCATCACGGCCTCGGCTGCCGTAAGCACGCCGCCTGCGGCCAGGATCGCGGTCGCGTACGAGTCGCGCGAGCTATGCGTGTCCGGATCGAAGTCGAACCGATCGATCGACGCCGTCCGCGCGACCGTCGCGATATACTGAGGGGCATGGCAACTCGCGAGTTCCTCGTGCGTCGCTTCGCGCGGCGCCATGAATCTCAGATCCGGCCGCGTGAGCGACTCCGCCATCTCGATCATGACCTCGGCGCGCGCCGGACGCTCGGGATGCGCCCGGCCGGCGAAGTGCTTCAGGTAGCGGCGATCCGCGACGACCCCGGTTTTAAGCATCGTTGACACCCCGGTCGGGTATGATGATTAACTGGCATGGAGCAGGCGCGGTTGCGCGGAATTTTTCCGCAGCGCGCAAAGTCATCGAATTGCGCCGGCCAGTGCGCCGGACGGTCATCGAAGTTTGGACCTTTTTGAAATAGTTTTGATCCTCGCGATCGCGCTGATTGTCGTCGGCCCCGAACGCCTGCCCGAGGTTATGCGCACTGTGGGAAAAATCTTGCGCGAGCTGCGCCTGGCGAGCAATACCGTCCTCCACGAACTGACCGAGGTGCTCGACGAGCCGCCCGCCAAAGTGCCGCCGCCCGCGCCCATCGCGCCCCAGTCCGGGCCGCCTCCCGTCCAGCCGCCCGAGAACAAATAGCCGGTCATCCCGCACTGTGGCTAGCGAGGATATCACACCGCCCGCGCCCATCGAGGAGACGCCGGAACAGGCGCGGATGCCGCTTGTCGAGCATCTGCAGGAACTGCGCACCCGGCTGATTCGCGCCTTCATCGCCATCGGCGCCGGCTTCGTCCTCGCGTATGCGATCAGAAATCCGCTGTTCCGCATGCTGACCTGGCCGATTCGCGAGGTCTCGGGCGGCAAGGTGCTGCTGATCGGCACCGGCGTCGGCGAGGCGTTCTACACCGAGATCAAGGTTGCGCTGATCGCCGGACTGTTCATCGCCAGTCCCGTAGTCTTTTACGAAATCTGGAAATTTATCGCGCCGGGTTTGTACGAAGCGGAACGCAGGATGGCCAGGCCGTTCGTCTTCTTCGCGACGATGTTTTTCGTGCTCGGAGGATATTTCTGCTGGGCCGTCGTCTTCAGAGTCGGCTACGCATTTTTCCTGGCTCAATACGCGTACATCGGAGTCACCCCGACCATCCGCATCAGCGAGTACCTGGCGTTCTCATCCAAGCTGCTGCTCGCGTTCGCGCTCACGTTCGAGATGCCGATTTTTGCGTTTTTTTTCACCAAGCTCGGGATGATCGACTACAAGATGATGTTCAGCTACTGGCGCTATGCGATCGTCGCCATCTTCGTGGTCTCCGCGGCTCTGACTCCGCCCGACATGATCTCGATGTTCCTGCTCGCGATTCCGCTGGTGCTGCTGTACGCGATCAGCGTCGGCGTCGCCTGGATGTTTCGCCTGAAGCCCGCGGAAAATCCGGCCGCGACAACAACGAAACCCGAACAACCCGAAACGGTCTGACCCTTTAAGCGAATCGATCAGAGGGTTTATGGCAATAATTATGAAATCTCCGGTCGCCACCGGCGCACCCGGAATCCCGCCGCGATGGACCCGCAGCGCCAAGGATGCGGTCTGCACCGCCTACTCCTCCGGAAGCCATCTATGGTTCACCACCTCCGTCGGCGTCGTCAACGAGATTTATTTTCCCACCATCGATCAGCCGCAGGTCCGCGACCTCCAGTTCCTAATCACCGACGGCGAGACCTTCTTCCACGAAGAACGCCGCAATCTCGATTCCACCACCGAGTACCTCGACGCCACCGGTCTCGGCGTGCGAATCGTCGGCCATTCGCCCGATGGCCGCTATCATCTATTCAAGGAAGTGATCACCGATCCGCATTTGTCGACCCTGCTCATCAACACCCGGCTCGAGGGCGACCCGGAGTTGCTCAAAAAACTGCACCTCTACGTCATGCTCGCGCCGCATCTGTGTGTCGGCGGATGGGGTAACAACGGTTACCTGGCCGAAATCGTCGGGCACGAGTTCCTGACCGCGAACAAGGACGACGTATGGCTGGCTTTGGGAGCCACAGTGCCATTTCTCAGGGCTTCGTGCGGATACGTCGGAAATACCGATGGATGGCGGGACATCAGCGCCAACTTCGAAATGGATTATCAGTTCGCCGCCGCGCTCGACGGCAATATCGCGCTGACCGCCGAGATCGATTTGCGCAAGGGCTACTCTTTCACCCTTGGGCTGGGCTTCGGCCGCAAGCTCAATCGCGCCGTGACTACTCTGTATCAGTCGCTCGCCGAACCGTTCCCCAAGCATCGCGCCCGCTTCCTCGAGCAATGGCGTCGCGCGTCGCACCATTTCCTTCCGCTCGATAAATTCTCCGGCGACGGCGGCGCGCTCTATCGCCGCAGCCGCGAGCTGCTGCTCGCCCATGAAGACAAAACTTATCCCGGCGCGATCATCGCTTCGCTCAGCATCCCCTGGGGCGAGGCCAAGGGCGACGAGGACCTTGGCGGCTACCATCTGGTGTGGACCCGCGACATGGTCAACAGCGTGATCGGATTGGCCGCTGCGGGCGAACTCGCCACCGCGCTGCGCGCCCTGATCTATCTCGCCTGTGCGCAGCGCCCCGACGGCGGCTTTCCGCAGAACTTCTGGATCGACGGGAGGCCCTACTGGAACGGGATTCAGCTCGACGAAGTTTCGTTTCCGATCCTGCTCGCGGGGCGGATGCACAAACACGGCATGCTCGAGGATTTCGATCCGTATCCGATGGTGCTGCGGGCAGCCCACTTTCTAATCGACAACGGATGCGCCACGCCGCAGGAGCGATGGGAAGAAAACGCCGGCTACTCGCCCTCGACGCTTGCGGCAAATGTCGCCGGATTGATCTGCGCGGCCTGCTTCGCTCGCGACCGCGGCGACCTGGTGACCGCGCAATTCCTCGAGGAGTATGCCGACTTCCTCGAGGCGCACATCGAAACCTGGACCGTCACCAACCAGGGCTTCCTCGTCCCCGGCGTCAAGCGCCACTACGTCAGGATCAATCCCATCGACGTCGGCGATCCGGACGCCGACGAAAGCATCGACGGCAAGCGCGTCTTCATTCACAATCGCGCACCCGGCGCGCAGGCTGAATTCCCCGTGGCGGAGATCGTTGACGGCGGATTTCTCGAGCTGGTCCGCTATGGCATTCGCAAAGCCGGCGATCCGCTGATGGAGGATTCGATCCGCGTCATCGACGCCGTGCTGAAGACCAACTTCCCTGCCGGTCCGTGCTGGCGGCGCTACACGCATGACGGGTATGGACAGCTTGACGACGGCGGCCCGTTTATTGGATGGGGCCGCGGACGCCCGTGGCCGCTGCTGACCGGTGAGCGCGGGCATTACGAACTCGCGGCGGGCCGTGACCCGACGCCCTATCTGAGAGCGCTGGAACGGTTTGCGAATTCGACGCAGTTGCTGCCCGAACAGATATGGGATCAACCCGACATCCCGCACGAGCTGCTCAGGTATGGCTACCAGACCGGCAGCGCGACTCCCTTGATGTGGGCGCATGCCGAGTACATCAAGCTGCTGCGCTCGGCCTCGGACGCGCGGGTCTTCGACCTGATCGACGAGGTCAAAGACCGCTACCTGAAGCTCGGACGAAAGCCGAGCCGCCTTCGCGTCTGGAAATCCAACCGGCGCGTCAGGTCGGTTGCACCCGGCGACCGCCTGCGCATTCAGGCCACTGGGCCCTTCACGCTTCACTGGTCCAACGACGAATGGCGGCACTTCAACGATAGCGGGTCGAATTCAACGCCGATCGGCTTCGATTACGTTGACATCGATATCGGCGCAGGCCAGCGCGCCCCGGTTCGCTTTACGTTCAACTGGCGCGAGACGCGCAATTGGGAAGGCCGCGACTACGCCGTCGCAATCGCCAGCTAGCGTATAAATCGCCATGCGCGACATCTGCCTTAAGGTTCTGTCATGGAACCTGCACGCAATGGCGTGGCCATTGTCCAAAGACCCCGGCGGCCGGATGGATCGGGTAAGCGCGAAAATGCGCGAACTGTCGCCGGACGTTGCGCTATTTCAGGAAGTCTGGTTCGGCTCGCTTGTCGATCGTCTTACCCTGGCGCTGCAACCCGATTGGATTCCGATCTGCATCAAGCGCCGGAGCGCCGGTCCCCGGGGCGGACTGCTCGCATTCGTCAGCGCCTGTGCGGGATGGCGCGTGCGCGCAGCGCCGGAGTTTCACGCCTTCGCCGCGAGCGCGCCGGCATGGAAAGTCTGGGAGGGCGATGGACTCGGCGGCAAGGGCATTCTGACCGTCGAGCTCGAGCGCGGCGAACAGCGCATCTGCGCTGTCAATACTCATCTCCAGTCGGCATATCCGGGGATCGACTATGCCGAAGTTCGCCAAGCGCAGCTCATCGAGCTTGGCGAGATGGTGTCCCGCTTCCATGCATCGCTGCCCGCGATAGTTGCGGGAGATTTCAACACCGACTCGCGCGAGTCTCTCTATTCACTCATCGCGGCCCTCGGGACGGATCTGACTGCCGAGGCGCGCGAGCGAGGCAGCCTCGGAACATACGCGGACTCCCATGACCAACGCCCCGAATGGATTGATTACATCGTCGCAGCCAACTCACACGCGTGGACTGCTTCGGCAAGCCTCGAGCTCATCGCGAATCAGCGGGCCGATGTCCCCTACTCCGACCACAGCGGTCTTTTCTGCACGCTCACGCTCGCGCGGCGCCAGTAGGGAAGCAATTGGAAATGGAACTGCAGGTGACGCGACTACGCGGCCGCATTCGCGAAATAGGCGCCCGCCGGCAGGCTGTTTGCCTCGATTACTTCTAAGGAACAGATTTGCCGCTCGGCCCTCTTTTGAGGACGAGCTTGAACGTGGACTCCCCCAGTGAAGTCACTTGGTGATTTCCGAATTGAGCACGAAGAGTTCCCCGCCGTACCAAAAGCTCATTTTCGTGCGCGAGAGGGCGTTGCAGCCAACTCAGCGATTGCTTAACTGATATCGAAAGTATGTGCTGTGGCGATCGTGGCTCGCCGGGAGTTGTTCGACTCGATCGAGCCGGCTTGTTTTGTTCGTCGCAGCGAAGCGTAAAAACCCGCGGCCTAACGTCGTAAAGCGCCGCGCAACAGGATGAGGGAGGGAAACCAATGAAATTCAGATTCCTTATGGGTGCGACGCTCGCCACAGCCGTGTTTTGCGCCGCGCCCACTTGGGCAGGTTCGAACGGACCGGCACCAGCGCAGAACGGATCGGCACCTCGGCAGGGAGCTACGCCGGACTCTACAACGAAACCCTCGAACTACAGTATTACCCTGACCATGATCGAAGGAGCGAGCTGCACCGCTGGCTACTGCACAGGTGGAGAGGGCTTTGAATCGTACTGTCCAAGCGGTTCGTGCTCATGCTGCACCTACACTGGGACTGCCAGTGGCTCGGCCGGCAAAGGCGCGATGACGTTCTATGAGACCTACGATTACGGCGGCGGAGATGTAAGTTATGGCATCTCATGCTCACCTGCATACGGCGAAATAGATATCGCTGGTTCAAAGGACGTCGAGGCGATCGCATTCATAGGCGCAGACTGTTTTCCCTCCACGACCCCCATCGACTACGCGCCGAATCTTCTCAATGGCGGGTGCATGCTCTGGGACAGCAATGTTTATACAACTGGCGGAGCAATTGCCGCGTGCGGTGGCACTTACAGTTCCAGCAACAACACAAAGTTCAAAATTAAGGGCAAAGCCCTGAAGTAGGCTGGTTCGGGCTGCATGCTGCTGAGTGACAGCCGCTGACGAAAAACTTGAGGGGCCGTTCCAGATAGTTGGAACGGCCCCTGTCTTATTCAACGGGGAGTCCGAAACCTCGTGAGGTTTCGGAATTTTAAGTCCGCATCTCTTCTTAACATTGGGTGCAGGGGTTGCCGCTGCGAAAATAACGGCGCCGAGCCCATAGCGCGACATCCACCAGACCAATCATCACCGGGACCTCGATCAACGGGCCGATTACGGCGGCGAATGCCGCCCCGCTGTCGATCCCGAAGGTCGCGACCGCGACTGCGATTGCCAACTCGAAATTGTTGGACGCCGCGGTGAAGGACAGCGTTGCGGTCTGCGGATAGGTTGCGCCGACGGCGCGGCTCAGTACGAAGGAAAGCGCGAACATGATCGTGAAGTAGAGCAGCAGCGGAATCGCGATGCGCACGACATCGAGCGGCAGATGCACGATTTTCGCGCCCTTGATCGAAAACATCACGACGATCGTGAAGAGAAGAAAGACCAGCGTGAGCGGACTGACCTTCGGAATGAAACGCTCGCGATACCAGACCTTGCCCTTGCGCGAGGTAAGGATCTTCCAGGTCGCAAAGCCCGCGACGAACGGCACGCCCAGGTAGATGCCGACGCTTTCCGCGATCCTGCCGATCGTGACTTCGACGATAGCGCCGCTCAATCCGAGCCATCGGGGCAGCACCGTCACGAACACGAATGCATAGAGTGAAAAGAAAAGCACCTGAAAGATCGAATTGAACGCAACCAGTCCGGCACAATACTCCGAGTCGCCGCCGGCGAGTTCGTTCCACACGATCACCATCGCGATACATCGCGCCAGGCCGATGATGATCAGCCCGGTCATATACTCCGGACGATCGCGAAGGAATATCACCGCGAGCGCGAACATCAGGATCGGACCGATGATCCAGTTCTGGACCAGCGAGAGGCCAAGGATTTTCCAATCGCGGAAGACATCTCCAAGCTCGTCGTAATTCACCTTCGCCAGCGGCGGGTACATCATCAGGATGAGCCCGATCGCTATCGGTATTGAGGTGGTGCCCACGCTCAGGCGATCGAAGACAATCCTCACGCCCGGCGCCGCCGCTCCCAACACGACCCCGGCCGCCATCGCCAGGAAGATCCATAGCGTCAGGTAGCGGTCGAGAAACGAGAGCCGGCGAAGGACCGGCGTCTGTGGCATCGTCATTGATGCGTTCATTGCGAACTTCTCCGTATCGGCGGAGGTGCGAGATGCAGCCGCTACTCGCGCCCTTCGGGGAGTTTGACCTTGCCGATTTCCTTGACTCGATCCTGCAGAGCGAAACTGTCAAGTGCCTCGATTCTCAGGCTCGTGAAAATCTTGATGCGGTTTTCCAGCTCGCGGTAGACGCGGAAGAAGAAGCGGCGCTTTTCCTCGTCGCTTCCCTCATACGCCGCCGGGTCGGCCGCGCCCCAGTGCGCAGTGATCGGTTGTCCCGGCCATAGCGGGCACTGCTCGGCGGCCGCCCGATCGCAGACCGTGAAGACAAAATCGAGCGGCGGACTGTCCGCACGGGCAAATTCGTCCCAGCTCTTGCTGCGCAAGCTGGAGGTGTCGTAGTTCAGCTCCTGGAGCAGCTCTAATGTCATCGGATGGACGGCGCCCTTGGGATGGCTCCCGGCGCTGTATCCTTTGAACTTTCCCCTGCCCCACCGTCCCATCGCGCATTGCGCCATGATGCTGCGCGCGGAATTGCCCGTGCATAGAAACAAGACATTGTATTCACGATTGGCCACGGCGCGGTCGTCCGTCGAGGATCGGTTCACTATTGCGCTTTCCGATTTTTCTTTGGCATGACAGTCTGCTGAGACACGCATTCGGATCCGCTGTCTGGCGCGGCGGCTGAACCGCATAGCTCCGGCCACCCGCCGCAGCAGTTCTCGGTCAGGTACGCAAGCAGATCGCTCATCGCCTTGAAATTGGCGCTGTAAATAATCGATCGGCTCGCGCGCCGCGAACTCACCAAGCCCGCAAATCTGAGTTGGTTCAGGTGAAATGACAACGTGGGCGAGGGCTGACCCAGGCGCGTGCCGATCTCGCCGGCCGGCAACCCCGCGGGACCCTTCTGCACCAGCAGGCGAAAGATGTCGAGCCGAGTCCCTTGCGCTAGCGCGCCCAGCGCCACGATTGCGGTTGACTTCTTCATATTTTCATACTTATAAAGATATAGCCAAATAAAGTCAAGCAGGTTTAAGCAACCGAAAGAACGCCCCCTGTCTTCCTCCCTTCCCCTGCTACGCGAGCCGCTCGATCGTGAACTGCGCGGCCAGCGACGCCATCATCGCCTCGACTTCCTCGCGCGAATCCGCCGAGAAGTAAATCCGCAGATGATGCCGCGTGGGATCCTCGGTCCGCAGCGTCGCGAGATTGTCGTAGGACTCGACGATCGACTTGAACAGCACGATCTGCTCGGGCGGTATCGCAATCAGCATCGAATCGATCGCCGGCGGTTTATTTTCGCTCACAACCAACTCTCTTCCCGCGCAAGGTTTACTGTTCGCTGCGCGACCCTTACATTCTAGCCGATGACGCTGCCGCGGGTCTTGTTCGTAACCGGCAAAGGTGGCACCGGCAAGAGCACGGTCGCTGCCGCGCTGGCGATTGCGCTGTCGCGCCGGCGTCCGACCACGCTCGCCGATCTCGACCGCCGCCTGTCCGCGGCCGCGGCGCTCGGCGCGACGGTGGAGGATTCGACCGCGGTCAAAGTCACCGACTCGCTCGACGCCGTCGCGCTCACGCCGCGCGCCGAGCTCGAAGCCTTCATCGAGCGCATCGTCCCGATCCGCGCCATCTCGCGCCGGATGCTGCGCAGCCGAACCTTTGGTTACGTAACCGCCGCGCTGCCGGGTCTCGAGGCTTTTCTGCTGCTGGAACGTCTCCGGATCATGGCGGGAGACGCGGCGCTCGAGGATCATTTTCTCGTGATCGACGCGCCCGCCTCGGGCAGCGCGCTGGAACTGCTCTCTGTCGCGTCGGGCGTGAAGGGAATCGCGCCCGCCGGCACGCTGAACCGGCTTGCCCATTCGGTTGATAGGTTCCTGACCGACGCGACCCGATTCGGCGCGATCGTCACGATGACGCCGGAGGATCTCGCGGTTCGCGAGGCGCTCGAAACCGCCGCCACGATGCGCGAGCGGCTCGGCATCGTCACCGTCGCCGCGATAATCAACTGCGTTCCCGATTTGCTCTTCGATGCTTCCGAGCTCGCCGCACTGAGTCCGCTCGGCGGCCACGCCCGCCTGGCCATGCGCCGACACGCCGCGCACGAACAGGCGGCTCTGGCCGCGCCGCGGTTCGCCGCCGCCGACATCCCGACCTTCAGCCTTCCGATGATGTTCACGCCGGCCATGGGACTCGGCGAAGTCGAGAAACTTGGCCGCGTGCTGGATGCGGAGTTGCTCGACCGATGAAGCCCAGGGCCGTACCGCTCAAGCCGTCTGCCCGACTCAAGCATCCCGCCCGTCCCGAGTCGTTCGACTTGCGCTCGCAAAGCCTCGTGATCTGCCTGGGGCCCGGCGGCGTCGGCAAGACTACCATCAGCGCCGCGCTCGCCGTGCACGCCGCCGTGATCGGACGCGCGGTGGATGTGATGACCGTCGATCCCGCGCCGCGCCTGCTCGACGCGCTCGGCCTTGGAGCGGATTCATCCGAGCCGGTCGAGGTCCGGCTCGAGGGCATTGGTAATGCACGCCATGGCGGGGGGTCGGGTCGCGCGAGGCTGCGC
>VFSW01004591.1_pt1 | contig 20573 bp, 15 predicted proteins | sample 5358111 | NCBI WGS metagenome assembly VFSW01 (sample SAMN11554181, study PRJNA540505) | mine drainage metagenome | isolation source: sediment from site ElyBrook_90M | place: USA: Ely Copper Mine, Vershire, VT | collected 2017
CCCGACCTACTGATTCGTAGTCAGTCGCTCTATCCAGCTGAGCTACGGGCGCACATGGTTGGTTTCAAGCAAAACCATACACAGATTAACAGGGAATTGGAGCTCGCGCAATCGCCGCGCAGGGCCTGCTTCAGCCCGCGGGCGCCGGTTCCGGCTCAGGCTGGGGCGCAATCAGCGGCAGCTGTGCCTCGATCTCCAGGCCCGTCTCCCTGACCAGTCTAGTCACGGCGGCCGCGCTCAGCCGTGTGGCGTCGTACTCCACCCGCAGCGTGCGCGCCGGGTAATCGAAGCTCAGCCGCCGGATGCCGTACACGTCTTTTGTGCTTGCCAGTGCGAAGACCGCGCGCGCAGTGGGCGGCGTCGAGTAGGAATAGAGAATCTCCACGGTGGTCATGCAGCCATTTTAGCAACACTGCGCCAGCGTCAGGCCAGCCACCGCTTGCGTGGCATTCAAAGACCGGGCCTGGGTGCATTTAAAGGCCTTGCAAGAAACTGCGAATCTCCGGGCTGGACCAGTCCGGGTCACCCACCATCTTGCGCCGAATCACACCCTTGCGGTCGATGATGTAGGTCTCCGGCCAGCCATCCGTATGGTAGAGCCGGGCCGCGCTCTCGGTAGGGTCGCGCACCGTGACCAGGTCCACATGGCGCTCGCGGATGAAGCGCTTGTAGGCGTCCTCGTCCTCGTCCACGCTCACGGCCAGGATGGCCAGGTCGGGCCGGTCGTGGTGCAGATCGAGCAGACCCGGCATCTCCTGGACGCAGGGCGCGCACCAGGTGGCCCAGAAGTTCAGCACTACGATCTTTCCGCGGTAGTCGGCCAGATGGACGGTCGAAGTACCATCGGAGACGGTGAAGTCCGGCGCGACCTTGCCGGTCAGGCCGGGGCGTGCGCCGCGGTCGCAGGCAGTCAGCAGGGCCAGAGGCATCAGGAGCAGGGCGAGTGATAAGCGTTGGAACTGCACCTCTCTATAATACGGAGCGAGAGGTCGATTCGTCATGGGGAACGATAGCGTGGGAGAGGGTAGGGGGCCTGAACCGGGCGGATGGAAGCCGGTTCTGGGACTTTCCGACTCGCCGGGGGAGCCGGCGGCGCTGCCCGTGCGCCGGGGAACGGTCTACGACCAGCCAGAGCCCGAGGAACTCCTCGAGCTCACCGTCGTCGTCCCGGCGCGCAACGAGGAGGCCAGCCTTGGCGCCTGCCTCCAATCGCTGGTCGCGCAGTCGGAAGAGATCTTTGAGCTCGGCAGGGATTGGGAGCTGCTGGTGGTGGACGATCACTCCACCGACCGCACGGCTGAGATTGCCCTTGGGTTTGACGGCGTCACCGTGCTCGAAGCAGGCAAGCTTGAGCCGAACTGGACCGGAAAGAACAACGCCGTCTGGACCGCCGCCAAGCGCGCCCGTGGCCGCTGGCTTCTGTTTACCGATGCCGACACAATCCACGAGCGGGGCAGCCTGCGCCGCGCCATCCACGAGGCCACCCGCCACAAGGTTGGCGTGCTCAGCTACTCGCCACGCCAGATCGTGAGCGGCCTCGCCCAGCGCTCGCTCATGCCGCTCGTCTTCTGCGAGCTGGCCCTGTCTTATCCGCCGGTCAAGGTCTCCGACCCCGCGCAGCGCGTCGCCGCCGCCAACGGCCAGTTCCTGCTGATCGAGCGGGAGGCCTACCGCCGCCTGGGCGGTCATGCCGCGGTCTCGGAGAAAGTGCTGGAAGACGTGGAACTGGCCTTTCTGGCCAAGCGGCGCAAGGTTGGGCTGCGCTTCCGCTACGCCGACGACGCGGTCTCCACGCGCATGTACCGGACGGCGTCGGCGATGATCGAGGGCTGGACCAAGAACCTGGCGCTGCTGTTTTCGAACACGCTGGCACTGTCCCTATGGCGCGCCCTGGATTTTTTGCTTCTTTTTGGATTGCCTATTCTGGCCATCGAGTTGTGGCGCGCCCGCTTTGGCGCTCACTCGCTGCAGTGGGTGGGCGCCGGCTGGGTGCTGGCGCTGCTGTGGGCGCGGACGCTGGTCCGCTTCTACGCCCGTGTGGCCAAGTCGAATTTTCCCTTTGCCGATTGCGCGCTTACGCCGCTGGGGCTGCCTTTGTTTGTGGTCCTGCTCTACCGCAGCTGGTTTCAGCATCGAATCCTGAAGCGGGTAAGCTGGAAGGGCCGGGAGTACGCCGAGTGAGAAGAGAGGTTGCCAACTGCCAGTTTCGGCATTTTTCCAGCCAGAGAGGCTCTCTGCAAGACCCTGGAAAGAGCGCGAGCTTAAGGGACCTCCCGGTACGGAATGTTGAGCTTTCTCTCCGAAGACCGGGGAAACCGGAGACGCTGTAGTCGCTGTCAATTTGACCGGGTAAATAATATTCCGCATCCTGTGAAACTTCGCCCCGTCGCGGGCATCTCTTCTGGTGAGAGGCAATCATGGTTTTTCTAACCCGGCGGGCCACATTTTCCGCTTCCCACTACTACTGGAACGAAGCGTGGTCCGAAGAGAAGAATGAGCGGGTCTTCGGCAAATGCGCCCGGCGGGCAGGCCACGGCCACAACTACACTCTGGAGGTCACGGTAGCTGGTGAGCCGGACCCGGTCACCGGCTTCGTGGTCGATCTGAAGTGGCTGAAGGAGGTGATCGAGCGGGAAGTTCTCGACGCCTGGGACCATCGCCATCTGAACCTTGAAGTGCCGGAGTTTGCCGCAGGCAAGGCAATCCCGACCACGGAAAACATCGCCATCGCCGCCTGGAAACGACTCGAACCGGTGGTCACCGGCGCCGGCGGAGCCCAGTTAAGCCGGGTGCGCGTGTATGAGATGGCAGAGATCTTTGCGGAATACCGAGGCGGGGAATGAGCGGACCTTCGTGCAGGGCCTATTTCGGGAGGCGCTACCTGCTGAGCGCCAGCCACCGGCTGCACAGCGAAGCGCTGAGCGCCGAGGAGAACAGCGTGGCTTACGGCAAGTGCAACAACCCGCACAGCCACGGCCACAATTACTTTGTGGAAGTCCTGGTGGGTGGCCCGGTGGACACGGAGACGGGGATGGTCTTGAATCTGTCGGTTCTGGATCGGGTGGCACAGGAGCAGGTGGTGGACCGGTTTGACCATACCAACCTGAATCTAGATCCTCTGTTTCGGAATCGTGTGCCGACCACGGAGAATCTGTGTAGAGCGGTGTTTGAGTTGCTGGATGGAAAAGTCGAACCCGCCAAACTCGTGCGGGTTCGCGTGGAAGAGACCGAGAACAACTTCTTTGAATACCGCGGCGCGTGATTCAGTGCGCTGGAAGGTACGCAATCTTTGTTTGAATGGGACGTACGATCTTCGCCTCAATTTTCCCAGGGCGAGAGGATGAGGACCATGGCGCAGCCAATAGCAGTGAGCAAGTCTGTACGCAGGGCGGCTGGGATCGACGAGGGACTGAGCGAGTTCAGCACCCAGGAGATGTACCGCGAGATTCTGTCGCGGTTGGGCGAGGACGCCGGCCGCGACGGTCTGCTTGCCACACCGAGCCGGGTGGAGAAGTCGATGGCCTTTCTGACCAAGGGCTACGACGAAGACCCGACCAAGATTCTACGCGGCGCGCTCTTCGATGTGGACTACGACGAGATGGTTATCGTCAAGGACATCGAGATGTTCTCTCTCTGCGAGCACCACGTGCTGCCTTTCTTCGGCAAGGTTCACGTCGCTTACATTCCCAAGGGCAAAGTTATCGGGTTGAGCAAGATACCTCGATTAGTTGAAGTGTTTGCTCGCCGTTTGCAGGTGCAGGAGCGGCTCACGCGGCAGATTGCCGACGCCATTCAGGCCGCCATTGCGCCGCAGGGCGTAGGGGTGGTTATCGAGGCGCGTCACCTGTGCATGATGATGCGGGGCATTGAGAAGCAGCACTCCTCCACGGTGACCAGCGCGATGGTTGGCTGTTTCCGCCAGAAGGAGACCCGCTCCGAGTTTCTGTCGCTGGTGCGCCAGCCGGGAACGGGCGGCATCTGATCTGCCGACAGCGCGACCGATAGATCGGGCAGGTCTGGAATAAGCTTCATGGCCTATCCGAGTAGCGGCAGGTTGAGCCTGAGCTAACTGCGTCATGCAGGACGTAAGTTTCCGGATTGACGGCAGTCGGAGCCTCCTGCCGGGAAAAAAAGGAGCGATTGGGGAGAGAAGAAATGGGACCGAAGGTGGGCTGCGCCGAAGGCGGCCGAGGCAGCAAGAGCCATGGGAACTTGCCAGGCAAACCGCGACGCTGCCAGAAGCTGGGGAGCAAACTGCTGCTGGACGGCGGCCATGCCGTGAAAACACACCTACTGCCATGGCAGCCGCGGACCGAGGGCAGCCATCGGCGGTGAGAGATGCGGGTTTGGCGCACGCCGCCAGTTGCTTTTGTGTGCTCCACTATAAGCGATAGGGAAGCCGAACCGCATCTTCGCCCGTTCCCTTCCCGCAAAACATTCACGACTTGTTGAGGAGCAGCGGACGCATGACGGACGAGATGAAAGCTATGGATGCGGAACAACTGAAGGCGCTGGTTCGCACGGTGCCTGATTTTCCCAAGCCGGGGATACTGTTCTACGACATCACCACGGTGCTCAAGGACAAGACGGGGTTTGCCAAGCTGATCGACATGCTTGCGGCGCACTACATTGAGCACAAGATCGACTTGGTGCTGGGGATTGAGGCGCGCGGATTCATCTTCGGGCCGGCGCTGGCCTACCGGCTGAACGCGGGCTTTGTGCCGGTTCGCAAGCCTCGCAAGCTGCCAGCTCCGGTGGCGCGCGTGACCTATGACCTGGAGTACGGGTCGGACACGCTGGAGATTCACCTGGACGCGATTGAGCCGGGCCAGCGTGTGGTGCTGGTGGACGATCTGCTGGCTACCGGCGGCACCATGGAGGCGACCGTGAAGCTGGTGAAGCAACTGGGCGGGGAGATTGCGGGGCTGGCCTTTGCGGTCGAGCTGGATTTCCTGAAGGGGCGCGAGCGGTTCAAGGAGTACGACGTTTTCAGCCTGCTGCACTACGACGAATAAGCCGATCACCGCGGGCAGTCTGCCTGTTTTGAAAGGGCGCGACTTTCGTCGCTCCCCTTCAAAACGACTTCGGCTGACTCGATGAGAGGCTGACTAGAAGCTCTTTGCCAGTCCGATGGTTACCGAGTTTTCCGACATTCTGCTGGTGACGGAGGTTCCTGGGATCGGGCCCTGGGGCGAGTACCATGGACCGGTGATGGAGTTGCGGAAGGCGTGATAGTAGGTTGTGGCGATCTCCCATCCGGAGGGCAGGGTCTGGACAATTCCGCCAGACAGGTGATGCTGCACGATGGCGGGCGCGGGCATGTTGAAGAATGTGAATTTGGCCGGCACTGGGTTCTGCGAGAAGTTGTAGCCTCCCATGAGCCTGGTGCTGGAGCCCAACTGGTGCTGTACTCCACCTCCGATGGCCCAGATGCTGTTCCAGCCGAAGCCGGACACGGAACCGTCGGAATTGAAGCCGGATTTGGAGAAGCCCGCCGTGTTGGCATAGTCGAACCAGCGCGCATCCACGCCGATGTGGGTCCTGGACGATGGGGAGATGGCGACGCCCATGCTGATGAGCTGGGGCAGGTTCATCTGGAATTTAAGGGTATGGTTGGCGCCGGTCAGGTCCTTGCGGTTCCAGTTGAATTCCTGAAACCAGACCGGCGTGTGATAGGCAACGCCTATGCTGAAAATGTGATTGAACTGGTAATGAATACCGGCGCTGCCGCCTCCTCCGAATGCGGGCGCGTTGTTACCAGCCGAGAGGTAATAAGGCGCTGTGCTGCCAGCCATCACGGGCGCGGCAAATGGGGCGGGAATCACCTGCAACATGGAAAACGCGGGGGTAATGGAGAAGCCGGCGGTCAGGTTCGGGGTTATCTGCCGCGACAGGCCCATGGGCACTTCAAGCAGCGCATAATTCGAGCGCAGCCTGCCAAACCCGACCCCGTTCGGCTGCTGGGGTGTCAGGATTGGATTGGAGAAATCCGTGTTCCCGTTGTAATCGACGCCAAAGCCGCTGACGGCGAGCATGGCGAAGTGATAGGCATTCTTGCTTCCCTGTGGATGGTAGATGAAGGCGATGCTGGGCATGAAGGATGCGTCACGGTGGCTCACTGTTGTGCCGGAAAGCGTGGCTCCCGGAACGCCGGGTCCGAAAGCATTGGCGTTCACTGAACTCGACAGATCTCTCCAAGCCATGAAGAGAGTGCCATTGACTTCCAGGCGCCGGTGTCCCGGGGACAGAACGGTGCATGCCGGGTTCCAGGCGATTGAACCCGTCGCGTCCAGGCAGAGGGCGGTGTCGGCGCCTCCCATGGCCTCGTTGACAGGGCCAGCCCCGTGTAGAAAATGCCCGTCCGTGGCAAACAGCCCGAGTGGACAAAGCGCTGGGAATAGGATCGCCAGCAAAAGTCTTGAAACTGTACCCAACAATCCGGTATGAGTTGTCTTCACTATCAGTGTCCTCGCGAGACCGTTTTGGAGTTCGCCACAGTGTGCTGTGCGACGGGAACGGAATCTCGACGGAGTGGATTAGCACGTCTCCTGCCAACCCAGGTGTTGCTTAGAATAAAGGATTTAGATCATTGTCATGATGCGGTAGCATCATAATGTTGCAACGTTATAATGCATTTGAAACATAATGTCGCCCCTTCTTGTGCGACTATCCGAGGTGCATCTCTCGCATCCGGCGCCAAAGCGTGGAACGGCTCACTCCAAGCGCCCGCGCTGCCTGGGCTCTCTTCCAGTGATGTTTTTCGAGCGCGGCCAAGAGCCGTTCCGCCTCGGGGTCCGGTGCAGGCGTCATGGCTGGGGAAGTGGGGAGCGGATTGGCATCGGTGACGGTGGATGTACTCGGGGGAAGGGCAGTTGCCAGGGATGGATGCCGAATCTCCTGTGGCAGATCTTCGGGCAGGATGGTTTCTCTTCGAGCCACTGCCACGGCGTACTCGATGACGTTGGCCAGTTCGCGAACGTTGCCGGGCCAGGAGTAGTCCAGAAGGGGGCGCATGGCCTGCGGTGAGATGCGGCGCACCAGCCCATGCTGAGCGGTAATGCGGTTGAGCAGATGCAGCGCCAGGGGAGGGATGTCCTCGCGGCGATCACGCAGTGGGGGCACCTCAATGGGCACGACGCGCAGCCTGTAGTAGAGGTCTTCTCGCAGGCGGCCGGCGTGGAGCGCCACACGCAGATCGATGTTGGTGGCGGCAATGATGCGGGCGTTGGTGGTTCTGGCTTCGCTCTCGCCGACGCGCTCGTACTGGCGTTCCTGGAGAACGCGCAACAGCTTCACTTGAAGTAGCGGGGGCAGGTCCGCGATCTCATCGAGGAAGAGAGTTCCGTGCGAAGCGAGTTCAAAGCGACCGATGCGGTCCCGAACAGCGCCAGTGAAGGCGCCACGCACATGTCCGAAGAGTTCAGACTCGAGCAATTCGGCGGGAAGCGCCCCGCAGTTGACGGCGACAAACGGGCCGCTGCTGCGCTCCGAATTCTGGTGGATGGCTCGGGCGACCACCTCCTTGCCTGTGCCGCTCTCTCCGGTGATCAGCACCGTAGCGTCGCTGTGCTGCAAGGTCTCAACCAGGCGGAAGATGAACTGCATGGCGGGGGAACAGGCAACCGCTCCTGAATAGAAAACAGGCGCATCGGGACAGGCCTCTTCTTCCTCCGCGGGGCGTAGCAGGATCAGATACTTCACAAGCGGGTCGCAGATGCTCGAATCGTCGCTCAGCATGGGCGCAGCTGTAATCGAGACCAGCCGCGGTGCGGAGGCGGCGCACTTGAGCGTCGCGCGCCAACCCTCGCGCATTTGCCCGTCGAGGAGCGCCTGGCGCAGCGGGCCGCGGGGTCCGAACAGGTCCTCTCCGAGCAGTTCCTCAACCGGCCGGCCGCGCAACTCAGCTGAAGCTCCACAGCCTAGAAACTTGTTGAGAAGGTGAGAGATGTGCAGAATTCGGAAGGAAGGGTCGAGGCAGATAAAGGCCCGGCCGACTGAGGCCAGGGCGCGTGTGATCCCATGCAAAGCGGCATTTGTCAGTGGGTTCACAGCGGGCTCAGACATGACCGGAGGCAGTATGCCAGGGGCTGTGCCCATGATGAAGCTCCTTGCTCCCCGAACTGAGGGTGCGAACCCCAGATTGCAGGACGCTTCCACGCGAGGGTTCAATCCGCACAAACGAAAGCGCTGCACGGGTTGATGAATCGAAGGTTACGACCTTTCGCTCGGGAGGGCAAGTCGGCCCTGAACACCCGCCCTCTGGATCTGGCCGTGAGCTTCCTCGACAACGACCGCGGTCTGGACATCTTGAGAGATCTGGGTGTGCACCGGCTCCACGTGATTCAAGATGGCGACAAGATTCTCAAACATGACAACTTAGCGCCGTTGAAGAGGAAGGTCTCAACGCCGCTGCGCCTTCCACTGGTCGGAGCACGTATTGCGGAAGCCGCCGCCATGCGGACTCTCGATTCCGGGAGTTGGCCAAGCGCGCAATGCGTCCAATTCAGGCAAGTTCGACTCGCGGGAGCCCTCCGGAGGTGAGAATGCACAGGGGTGGGATCGGGTTCGTCCAAGCAGAATGTTATGACAAAGATAGCCCTGGCTATTCAGGGAAGTCCCATATAGAGTTGTTTTTCTTATGAGAGATAGAAAAGGATCGAGCAACCTTGTTGTGCTATTGTGCAATCAAACGGTATGAGGTCATCTGTGGCACCGCATTCCATTGCGGCTCACGGAAATTCTTTTGCCAAGCCCTCAATCCAGGTTCTGGTGACATTGCATATTTGGGTCAAAAGCCGGCCATTGAATCTCGTTGGAATCCTTGCGTTCCTGGGATTGGCTGCCTGTGTGTTCACGTGGGGTTTGCAATATAAGCTCTCCCTTTATGACCCGCCACAGGCCACCACGCATCAGATTCCGAAGGCCAAGCTACTCTCCAGAGATGAGCAGCCAGGTCCGACGGAAAGCCCCCTGGTAGTTCGAACCAAGGCTTCATCCAGGGTTATTTACACCGTTCCTGCCGCCATGTTCTTCATTCTATCGCTGGTCCTCGGTATGTTGAACTCGCCAGCGTCGGGCCAAAGGGGGCGGCGTGTGAATCGGTCGTGGCACTTACGTCACGCTACCTTGAACGCTGTCTTTGTCCGCCCTCCTCCGATTCTCGTCTAGGAACTTCCTCATAGTGAAGATTGCAGCGTCCGGCATCGACTGGTTGTGGTGCTGCAGCATGCCATTCCCTTTGTCGGCGAATGAGCCAACCCTTACTGTGACCAACAATCCAAAATTTATTCAGAGGTGCATTCAAAACATGCGAAAGCGATCCTCACTGATCCTTGCCGCGGGAATTACGTTGCCTGTCCTGTTCGGTATTGTTGCTTGCAATTCCAAGAGCCAGCATTCAGGCGCAGATGCCGCGGAGATTCCATCGGCGAAGGTGGTGGCGGCCATGCGCGGAAACATTGCGCATACATTGAGTCTTGCCGGCCAGTTCCAGCCCTACCAGGTGGTGGATGTTCACCCCAAGGTGACGGGCTTTATGGTCAAGATCAACGTGGATATCGGTGATCGGGTGCATAAAGGCCAGACGCTTGCAGTGCTGGAAGTGCCGGAGTTGAGTGCACAACTGAAAGGCACTGTGTCTGAGCTGAAGCAGACCAAGGACGACATTCTGCGCGCGGAGCATGAGGTCAAGCGAGCAGAGGCCATCCATTCGGCATTACACGCGGACTATCAGCGGCTACTGGAGACTTCCAAGGCGCAGCCTGGCCTGATCGCTCAGCAGGAACTGGACGACGCGCATGGCAAGGATCTCTCCGCCGAGTCGCAGGTGGATGCGGCCAAGGCCGCAGCGGCGGCCGCGGAGCAGCATTCGGACGTGGCCCATGCGGACAACGACCGCGTTCAGGCGCTCCAGAACTACACGAACGTGGTTGCGCCGTTGGATGGGGTGATTGTGTGGCGTTATGCCGACACCGGCGCGCTGATCCAGAGCGGCACCAATTCGAATGAGCAGGACATTCCGATCGTGAGGTTGTCGCAGAGCGGCTTGCTCCGGCTGCGCATGCCCATTCCGGAGAACGACGTCCAGTTCGTGCACATGGGCGATCCGATCCAGGTTCGCGTGGATGCCATTGGCCGCTCCTTCACGGGCAAGATTGTGCGCTTCACCCGCGACGTGAACTTTGAGACCCGGACCATGGAGACGGAAATCGACGTTGACAATCACGATCTCTCCATTGCTCCAGGAATGTATGCCAATGCGGAGATGCAGTTGGCGCATTCGGACAATGTCGTCACCATTCCGGTGGAGGCGCTGGTGCTCAAAGGAAACAAGGAGATGGTCTACGCGCTCGATGGGAGCAACCGCGTTCACATCCGCACCGTGGAAACTGGGCTGCGAGGCTCGAAGCTGGCGGAGATCAAAAGCGGCCTTGTACCTGGAGACCGCGTGATTGTGGGCGGCCAGGAAAGTTATGTCGAGGGCGAGGAGATTTCGCCGATTCTGACGCAGGCGCCTGTTTCGGAGGTTGTGCGAGAGACCGGCGGCGTAATCGACATGAAAGCAGAGCAGGACGAGGACAACGGAGGGGCGAAGTAATGCCGAAGTTTGCTCTTAAGTATCCGTTCTTCATCATTATGCTTTGCCTGATGGTCTCACTCGTGGGGGTGGTCAACACCGTCCGCATGCCCGTCGATCTGTTTCCAAAGATCGATATGCCTGTGGTTGTAGTGGCCACTTTTTACAACGGCATGCCGCCTCAGCAGATCGAAGCCGACATTACGAATACCTTCGAGCGTTTTTTTACGCTCGGCGCCAATATCGACCATAGCGAATCGCGCTCCCTGACGGGCGTTAGCCTGATCAAAATCTACTTCAAGCCCGGCACCGATCCAAACGCCGCGCTGAGTAACATCGCCAACCTGGCCATGGCGGACCTGCGGCGTCTTCCGCCGGGGACGTTGCCGCCCGTGGTGCTGGGCATGGACGCCTCTACGCAGCCGGTGTGCCTGGTTACGTTGAAAGGCCAGGGGCTGAACGAGACCAACCTGAAAGACATGGCGCAGTTCCAGGTGCGCAACCAGATATCCAACGTCCAGGGCGCTTCGGTTCCCCAGCCGTATGGGGGAACCTACCGGCAGATTCAGGTCTACGTGGACCCGGTAAAGATGGAGGCGCGCAACCTCAGCCTGAACGATGTTGTGGAGTCAGTGAATAGCTCGAACCTGATTCTGCCCGCCGGCGATGTGCGCATCGGCTCCAAGGACTTCAACATCTACGCGAACAGCCAGTTCCCAGACGCATCCTCGATGAACGAGATGCCGCTCAAGTCGGTGGGAAACGCATCGGTGCTGGTGGCGGACATTGGCAGAGCGGAAGACTCGGGCGCGCTGCAATACAACATTGTGCGCATTGACGGACAGCGCTCGGTTTACATTCCGGTCTTCAAGCAGGGCGGCAACAGCAACACCATCACCATCGTCGATGGCATGAAGACCGCCATCAAGCACCTGGTTGACATTCCGGCCGCGCTGAAGACTGCAGTTGTATTTGACCAGTCGATCTTCGTGAAACTGGCGATCAAGAACCTGGTCAAGGAAGCGAGCATTGGGCTGGTGCTCACCGGCATCATGATACTGGTGTTCCTGGGCAGCCCGCGGGCAACCTTTGCGGTTCTGCTGTCGATTCCGCTTTCAGCGCTGGTGTGCCTGCTGCTGACCAGCGCCATGGGCGGCTCCATCAACACCATGATCCTGGGTGGACTGGCGCTGGCCTTCTCGCGCCTGATCGATGATTCGGTCGTGGTGCTGGAAAACATCTTCCGCTATATGGAGATGGGATTTGCGCCGCGAGATGCTGCTGAGAAGGGCGGCATGGAGGTATCGCTCGCGGTACTGGCGGCAACCTCCACTACTTCCATCGTTTTCTTTCCGGTCAGCTTCCTTTCCGGCATCAGTAAATATATCTTCACGCCGCTGGCGCTGGGCGTCGTGCTCTCCATCTTCGCGTCGTATTTCTTCGCCATGACGGTGGTGCCGCTCTACTGCGCCAACTTCATCCAGCTGTCACACGAGGACTCGCACGGAGACAGCAAGCGGCCTGGGCTCTTCGTTCGCTTCGAGCGCAAGTTCAACGAGCAGTTTCAACGCATGCTTACCTGGTATGAAGGCTTGGCAAAGCGCGCAATGAAGCGGCCCGGGGTTACTGCCGCCGCGATTCTGGGCGGGGTTGCGCTGACCATGCTTATGCTCTTTCCCTTCCTTGGCCGCGCATATTTTCCGCGAACCGACCCTGGCCAGTTTGTCATCGACGTGCGGATGCCCAGCGGTACACGGTTGGAAGTGAGCAACGATTACATCGCCAAAGTGGAAGCGATTGTGCGCAGCGTGGTTAAACCGTCCGACATGGATATGATCGTCTCGAATATAGGCGTCTATCCGGATCTCTCCGCTATCTATACAACCAACGCCTCAATGAATACGGCGTTCGTTCAGGTGAGCCTGAAGGAAGAACATAGCGTTGCCAGCTATAAGTACATGCAGGAGGTGCAGGATAGGCTTTCCCGCGAGATGCCTGAGCTGAGCACTTACTTCCAGGCTGGAGGCCTGGTGGATGGCGTGGTCAACCAGGGACTGCCGGCGCCCATTGACATCCAGGTCAGTTCGATGGACATGGACGGCGCTTATGCGCTGGCCAAACAGTTATCTCAGAAGATCATGACGATGCCGAATGTGAGCGGAGTCTATATCCCGCAGGACATCGATTACCCCGGCCTGGCATTGAACATCGACCGTGAGAAGGCGAGCCTGATCGGGCTCTCGGCCAAAGACGTGGTGCAGAACGTAATTACCGCCATGACCTCCGATGGCATGATTGCGCCCAGTTACTGGATCGATCCAAAGAGCGGTAACAACTACATGGTCACGGTGCAGTACGCAAACAGCCTAATCAATAACATGTCGATGGAGGACTTTCAGAGCATTCCTCTGCGCGGTATTCGGCCCGCGGGATACAGCCCCATGCAGCAGGCCCACCAGGCCGGCGACCAGTCAAGCCAAGCGTGGCGCGGAGACCACACTGCTGGATACACGCCACTAGGTTCGGTGGCCGATATCAAGCTGATCAATACTCCGACGGAAGTGGATCATTACCAGATTCGGCGCGTGATCGACGTTTACGTATCCACCAAGACGGAAGCCCTGCAAGGAGTAGGCGGCAATATCAACAAGCTACTGGCCGACACCAAGACCGACAAGAATACAGTGTTGAATCTGCGCGGCGCCGTAGTGAGCATGAACAGGTCGTTTGAAGAATTCGGACTCGGATTGATGATTGCCGTGCTGATGGTCTACCTGATCCTGATGGCTCAATTCACATCGTTCATCGATCCTTTCATCATTCTCATGGCCATTCCGCCAGGGCTGGCCGGAGTCGTGATGATCCTGCTCGTGACGGGGAGTTCCTTGAACATCATGTCGCTAATGGGCGTCATCATGATGACGGGAATCGTGGTTTCAAACAGCATCCTGATCGTAGAATTCGCGGGCACTCTGCATAAGCAGGGCCTGCCACTGTTGGAAGCTGTGGTCCAGTCCTGCAAGATCAGATTGCGTCCCATCTTGATGACATCGCTGGCTACTCTTCTGGGCATGATTCCCATGGCGCTTGGACTAGAAGCCGGCAGCGAGCAATACGCTCCGCTGGCTCGCGCGGTGATCGGGGGCCTGGCGGTTTCAGTGGTTGTGACAGTCTTCCTGGTGCCCGCTGTCTACCTGGTTATTCACGGCAGGAGCGAGAAACACTCCGCGGTGATGGGGGAGGCATAGCCAATGACGAATCGTAAAGCAGGCAGTCATTGGGCTGAACACCCGCGTCAGATGCATATGAACGGCATATGGATGGCGAAGCACGGAGGGGCGGTTTAATGCCGAGGTTCGCTCTCAAGAATCCGTACTTTATCATCATGCTCTGCTTGATGGTGTCCCTTGTGGGGGTGGTCAACACACTGCGCATGCCTGTCGATCTGTTTCCCAAGATCGATATGCCAGTGGTGGTGGTGGCCACTTTCTACAACGGCATGCCGCCGCAGCAAATTGAAGCCGACATCACCAATACATTCGAGCGCTTTTTTACGCTGGGGGCAAACATTGACCATAGCGAATCGCGTTCGCTCACCGGCGTGAGCCTGATCAAGATTTACTTCAAGCCGGGCACGGATCCAAATACGGCGTTGAGCAATATCGCGAATCTGGCCATGGCCGACCTGCGAAGACTTCCTCCGGGCACGCTGCCTCCTGTCGTGCTGGGCATGGACGCTTCAACCCAGCCTGTTTGCCTGGTGACACTGAAGGGCGAGGGGTTGAACGAGACGAACCTGAAAGACATAGCGCAGTTTCAGGTGCGTAACCAGATCTCGAATGTCCAGGGCGCCTCGGTTCCACAACCTTATGGAGGAACCTACCGGCAGATTCAGATTTATGTTGATCCGCTGAAGATGGAAGCGCGCAACCTGAGCCTGAACGATGTGGTGCAGGCCGTGAATAAGTCGAACTTGATTCTGCCGGCTGGCGATGTGCGCATCGGCTCGAAGGATTTCAACATCTACGCCAATAGCCAGTTTCCTGACGCGAAATCGATGAACGAAATTCCGCTCAAGTCGGTAGGCAACTCATCCGTTCTGGTGGCGGATATTGGCAAGGCGGAGGACTCGGGCGCTCTGCAATACAACATCGTGCGCATCGATGGCCAGCGCTCAGTGTATGTGCCAATCTTCAAGCAGGGGGGCAACAGCAACACGATCACCATCGTCGACGGCATGAAGAGCGCCATCAAGCACCTGGTGGATATACCGGAATCGCTGAAGACCGCGGTGGTCTTCGACCAGTCGGTATTTGTGAAGCTAGCGATCAGCAACGTCACGCGCGAAGCAGCCATCGGACTTGTTTTGACCGGTGTGATGATCCTGATCTTTCTTGGCAGCCCGCGAGCCACGATTGCCGTGCTGCTGTCTGTTCCGCTTTCCATGGTGTTCTGCCTCCTCGTAACGAATTTCATGGGTGGATCGATCAATACCATGATCCTGGGCGGGTTAGCGCTGGTGTTTTCACGGCTCATCGACAACGGCGTGATCGTGCTTGAGAACATCTTTCGCCACATGGAGATGGGAGAATCTCCCGCAGTGGCCGCTGAGCTGGGTGGAACCGAGGTTTCAATGGCTGTGCTGGCCGCCACCTTCACAACGTCCATCGTGTTCTTCCCGGTTACTTTTTTCAATGGCATCAGCAAGTACATCTTCACGCCCCTCGCGCTGGGCGTCGTGCTTTCCATCTTCGCCTCCTACTTCTTTGCCATGACGGTAGTGCCGCTTTATTGCGCAAAATTCATTCGTCTGCACCACGAGGACAAGCAGTCTGCAAAGACAAAGACCGGCCTCTTCGCCCGCTTCGAGAACATGTTTAACGAGAAGTACGACAGAATGCTGGACTCGTATGAGCGCCTGGCCAAGCGAGCCATGCAGCGCCCCGGCTTGACAGCGGCAGCTATCTCCGGCGGCGTGGTGCTGGTGCTTGCCGTGACGCTCCCGTTCCTCGGCCGCGCCTACTTTCCCCGCACCGACCCTGGGCAATTCATCATCAACGTGCGTATGCCCAGCGGCACGCGCCTTGAAGTGAGCAACGACTATATCGCCAAGGTAGAGAATGTGATTCGCGGCGTGGTTCGTCCCAAAGACCTCGACATGATCGTCTCCAATATCGGAGTCTATCCGGATCTCTCGGCGATATACACGACCAATGCATCGATGGATACGGCATTCGTGCAGGTGAGCCTGAAGGAGCATCACAGCACTGGCAGCTATGAGTATATGCAGCGCGTGCGCGAGCAGTTGTCCAGCCAGATGCCTGAGCTTACCACCTACTTCCAGGCCGGCGGCCTGGTGGACGGCGTGGTGAACCAGGGCCTGCCTGCTCCGATCGATATTCAGGTAAGTTCGATGGACATGGACGGGGCTTACGCCCTGGCCAAGACGCTGGCCGAAAAGATCAAGACGATGCCCAACGTGAGCGGAGTCTATATTCCACAGGACCTGGATTACCCCGGCATTGCACTGAATATCGACCGCGAAAAGGCCAGTCTCATCGGGCTTTCCGCAAAGGATGTTGTGGACAATGTAATCACAGCAATGACATCCGATGGGATGATCGCGCCCAGTTACTGGATCGACCCAAAGAGTGGCAACAACTATATGGTGACGGTCCAGTATGCAAACAGCTTTCTTAACAACATGTCGATGAATGACTTCGAGAATATTCCCTTACGGGGTAGTCGGCCGGCTGGCTACAGCCCCTCGCAAGAAGCTCGCAAGGCCGGCGATCCGCCTCCTGGACTCATGAAAGGCGACCACATGGCTGGGTATACGCCCCTAAGTTCGGTGACAGATATTAAGCTGATCAATACTCCGACGGAAGTCGACCACTATCAGATCCGGCGAGTCATTGACATTTACGTATCCACGAAGACAGAGGCCTTGCAGGGTGTTGGCAACAATATCAGCAAGCTTCTGGCGAATACCAGCACCGACAAGAACACGGTGCTGAATCTGCGTGGCGCCGTGATCAGCATGAATAAGTCGTTCGAGGAATTTGGGGTTGGGCTCATTATTGCAGTGCTGATGGTTTATCTGATTCTGATGACCCAGTTCACCTCCTTCATCGATCCCTTCATCATTCTCATGGCCATTCCGCCGGGGCTGGCAGGAGTTGTGTTGATTCTTCTGGTCACGGGCAGCACGCTCAACATTATGTCGTTGATGGGCGTGATCATGATGACGGGCATCGTGGTGTCGAACAGCATTCTGATTGTCGAGTTCGCCGGAACGCTGCATCATCAGGGGCTGCCGCTTCTTGAAGCAGTTGTGCAGTCGTGCAAGATCCGTCTACGGCCTATCCTGATGACTTCGCTGGCAACGCTTCTGGGTATGATTCCGATGGCCCTCGGTATGGAGGCCGGGAGTGAGCAGTATGCTCCTCTGGCGCGCGCAGTCATAGGTGGCCTGGCCGTTTCCGTAGTGGTCACTGTCTTCCTGGTGCCGGCGGTTTATCTGATTGTTCACGGCCGGCACGAAAAGAAATCCCCAGTTGCGGGTGAGGCATGAGAGTTATGAAACAACCAAAAACACGACGGAGTTATTTCCAGCATTTCCTTTCGATTGCAATCGTCAGTTCGGGTCCGTTGCTTGGACAGACGGCGGGCGTCTATCCGGAGTTGCCCAAGGCCCCGCCGGCTCCGCTCATGCTTCTAGCGCAGCAGACCGCGGCGCCGATGCCGGGCGGAATGAGCCCGGCTGCGGCCGTCCCAACAGGTCAATCCTCCTCCGGCACGCCCAACAGCTTGACTCTCGCGGACGCTGAAAAGATGGCTGTCAAGAACAACCCGCGCGTGAGTGTGGCCCGCCTGCTTGCGCTGGCGCAGCACCAGGTTGTTCGTGAGACGAGGTCTGCCGAATTGCCGACCTTGACCGGGGCTCTTACTGCCGAGGATGCGGAGAACGGCAGCCGCATCTCTGCGGGGTCTCTGACCGCTTCGCGTCTGTTTGAACATGCAGGCGCCGGAGCTGGATTGAACCAGCTGATCACGGACTTTGGTCGAACCAGAAACCTGGTTGCGTTCTCAAAGCTTGAGGAAAAGGCGCAGAATGCAAGCACTCTGGCGACCACGGAAGACATCGTACTTGCAACAGATGAGGCTTTCTATAATGCTCTCCAGGCGCAGGCGCTGCTCAAGGTGGCGAACGAGAACGTAGCGACCCGCCAGCTCACTGACACGCAAGTCAGCGAGATGACGAAAAACAAGTTGAAGTCGACTCTCGATCTGAGCTTTGCCGACGTGAATCTTTCGCAGGCTAAGCTATTGCAACTGGACGCGCGGAACAATGTGGACTCCACCATGGCGGCATTGGATGCAGTGTTGGGCCTCGACCGGCAAGCCACGTACGATCTGGTTGATAACAGCGGTGAATTGAATCCTCCTCCGGCAGACGCCGACCAGCTCGTACAGACGGCGTTCCAGCAACGCCCTGACCTGCAGGCACTGAGCTATAGCCAGCAAGCGGCGGTGAAGTTCAGCCATGCACAGCGGGATCAACTGTTTCCAACCATCAGTGCGGCCGGAACTGCCGGCACCGTGCCCGTCAGGCCGGGGCAGTACTACACAGCCAGCTGGTGGGGCGGCGTCGGTGTGAATGTGAGCATTCCACTGTTCAACGGCTTCCTCTTTACTGCCCAGGCAAAGGAAGCGTCAATTCGGGCCGAGGCGGCATCGGAGCAAAGCCGCGATCTGCGCGACCGGATTGTGCGCGATGTTCGCACGGCCTGGCTGACCTCTAACACCGCCTATCAACGCGTGACGGTGACAGCGGAGCTTCTGAAAGAAGCGAATCTGGCTCTGCAACTGGCGGAAACACGCTACAAGCTCGGCCTTAGCTCGATTGTGGAACTGAGCCAGGCGCAATTCCAGCAGACCGATGCGGCAATCGGCAACACGGATGCGCAATATGCCTACAAGCTCTCTTTGGCGGCGGTCAACTACCAGATTGGAACCACGCCATGATGGAAAACTTCAAATTGAAAGTGTTCCGCGTGGTCGCGGAGGTGCTGAATTATCGTCGGGCCGGGGACGAACTTCATCTCACTCAGCCTGCTGTAACAGCACAGATCCGGTCGCTGGAGGAGAGCCTCGGGATAGCGCTCTTCGACCGTATTGGCCGGGAAACCAGACTTACTCCGGCCGGAGCGACGCTCCTTCAATATGTACGGCGGATCGAGGCAATTACCAACGACGCGATTGCCGCGCTCGCTCCCTTCGGCGGACAAGAGGGCATCGAGCTGAATATCGGGGCCTCCCACACGATCGCTGTCTATCTTCTGCCAAAGGTTCTGCCCCAGCTGTTGCGTGACTGGCCAAAGCTCCGCATCCATATCATCGGTGGCAGCACGAATGAAGTGTTGCAGGCTCTGGTCACCCACCAGATCGGAATCGCTCTGATCGAGGCTCCCGCGCATCGGCCGGATTTGAAGATCGAGGCATTCGAAAGCGATGAACTGGTCCTTATTGTGAGTCCGGGGCATGGCTGGGCAAAAAAACCCTCGGTCAGTGCCGCCGAACTGGTTCAGGAGCCGATTCTGCTGCGCGAAGTAGGCTCCGGCATGCGTCAGTTTGTCGAAGAATACCTTGAGCGGAACGGTGTTCTGCGCCAGCAACTCCGCACCTATATCGATATCAACTCCACTGAAGGCATTGTGGCCGCTGTAGAAGCGGGACTCGGGATTGGCTTTGTCCCGCTCCTGGCGCTTGAAAAGCCGCTCAAGCTGGGGGATGTTGCGGCAATACAACTGGAGAATGGCCCGATCAGGCGGGAACTGAGTATAGCCCTCCTGAATGGACCGGATCCAAGAGGGCCTGCCGGTCAATTGCTGGAGATCCTTCGAGAGCAAGGTGCGAGAAGAAGATAAGGTTCAGTGAAGGGTCAAACAGGCGAAGACCTGGAAAGGGTAGTCCCAATGCAACGCCTCCAAACCGATCAACCTCAGGAGGCAGCCTCCTGAACGAGTGTTCCTCTCTCCTCACTTGCAGTCTTTGAAGTGTCTATCCCGACGCGATTTCTCGGCGCCCTCGCCGGACTCGGAGCAGGAGTTGTGGCAGTTCTCGCCCTATGAATGCTCAAAGCGGACCGGCGCGATGCTGTTGAGGAATTGATTGTCCAGGTGATTGCGATCTCCTTCGGGTGCGGCAACCGCGGGCGCTCCAGAAGGATATCCGCATCGTGGACGGCCAGGGGCTTGATGGTGCTTCATCTTGATATGAGGCTGCTCAGGGAATCTCGGCCTGCGTAGTGCACCTTGACAGCCTGCGCCTGAGTGAATTGGTATTCTGTTGCTGATTGCTATGCCGGTCTGCCGGGTCATCTTCGGCGCGGTTGGATTCTCGCTCGAGCGGGAAATCCTGTACCGCGGCGAGTCTGCCCGTGTGGATCATTTCAACTTGAGTTGTTTTCCGAGGAGATAGCCACCATGCCCGTGATTGGCGACAAGCCAGAACTAACGCTGAAGACGGTGATCTACGCAACCGACTTTTCTCTTTGCGCCCAGAACGCTGGCCTCTACGCGGCACGTATTGCCGCCTATTTCTCAGCCAAGCTCCTGGTGACTCATGCCTTCACTCTTTCGCAGGCAGCCTTGGAGGTTGAGGTCGGAGACAGAGCGTTGAGCCAGCAGAGAAAGGATTTGACGAGTCGCCTATCGACACAGGCAGAACTCCTCGGAGCGAATTCAATCGATGCGGTTCCCACCCTACTGGAAGGAGATCCGGACGCTATGGTCCCGGAACTGGCGGACAGGAACGCGCCGTCCATGATTGTCCTGGGAACGCATGGTGGAGGTAGGCTCGAACGGGGCTTCATTGGTTCCACCGCGGAGAAAATCCTGCGATCTACACGCTGGCCGGTGCTTACCGTGGGCCCGCAGGTCAAGCCGGTGCCTTCACCGACGTTCCCATTTTCAAGGATTCTTTTCGCCACGGA
>VFSW01004592.1_pt1 | contig 20561 bp, 19 predicted proteins | sample 5358111 | NCBI WGS metagenome assembly VFSW01 (sample SAMN11554181, study PRJNA540505) | mine drainage metagenome | isolation source: sediment from site ElyBrook_90M | place: USA: Ely Copper Mine, Vershire, VT | collected 2017
GATTCTGGCGGCGGCGTTGACGCTGACCACACGCAGCAAGACGCGGGTGCGCAGCGACGATATTGTGCAGATGCCGGTGACTTAGTTGGCGACTTAAGTTGCTGGCGCGCGGAGTGGGCGTGATATTCTCCGGCCACGATGATGACTTCACGAATTCTCTTTCTGCTGGCTGCGGCTGGCGTGTGCTCCATGGCGTTGGGACAGGCTGCGGAGCCGAAGCTCTCCACGGCGGAGAGCGCGATGGTGCGGGCGGTGGATGCAGAGAATCCGGCGGCGGTGGCGCTGCTGCAGAAGCTGGTGGACATCAACAGTGGCACGATGAATGTGCCTGGCGTGCTGGCGGTGAAGGATGTGGTGATGCCGCAGATTGAGGCGCTGGGCTTCAAGACGCGGTGGGTGCCGATGCAGGCGTTCGATGGGCGGGCCGGCGACCTGGTGGCGGAACATGCGTGTCCGGCGGGGTCGGGCAAGTGCGGGAAGCGGATTCTGCTGATCGGGCATATGGATACGGTGTTTGAGCCGACCAGCAGCTTTCAGAAGTATGCGATCGTGCCGGGGACCGATGGCAAGGTGGCGACCGGGCCGGGTGTGAACGATATGAAGGGTGGGCTGGTGGTGATGCTGTCTGCGCTGAAGGCGATGCAGGCCGCGGGTACGCTGGACCAGGCGGAGATCACGATCGTGCTGAGCGGCGACGAGGAGTTGCACGGAGAGCCGACCAGCCTGAGCCGGAGAGACATGATCGAAGCGGGCAAACGGAGCGATGTGGCGCTGGAGTTTGAGAATGGCTCGCGCATCGCCGGCAAGGACATGATCCGTATCAGCCGGAGGAGTGCGATTCTGTGGCATCTGGAGACGAGCGGGCGCAGCGGGCACTCGTCGCAGATATTTCGTGAGCCGTTTGGCTATGGGGCGATCTACGAGTTGGCACGGATTTTGGACCAGTTTCGGACGCAATTGCCAGAGAAAGGGCTGACGTTCAGCGTGGGGATGGTGCTGGGCGGAGCGACGGCGAAGTGGAATGACACGGGGTCGGGCGGCACGATTACAGGGAAGAGCAATGTGATTCCGCCGGTGGCGTTGGCGGAGGGCGACATCCGCACGCTGAGCAACGAGCAGACGGAGCGGGTGGAGGCGAAGATGCGAGCGATTGTAGCGGACCATCTGGCCAAGACCGGCGCGACCATCTCGTTCGATGAAGGCTATCCGGCGATGGCGGAGACGGAAGGTGCGCATGCGCTGGTGAAGCAGCTGAACGAGGTGAATGCAGCGCTGGGCGTGGGACCGCAGGAGGTGATGGACCCGATGCTGGGTGGGGCGGGAGATATTGCGTTTGTCGCGCCGTATGTGGTGGGTCTGGTGGGTACGGGAGCGATGGGCGATGGGGCCCATGCGGAGGGCGAGACGGTGTTTCTGGACTCGCTGCCGATCCAGGCGAAGCGGATGGCGATCCTGATGGAGCGGCTGAGCAAGCCGTAGGGTCTAGTTGGGGATGGGAGCGGGATTGGCCAGCGCGGGATGGGTCTTCTGGCTGGCGATGATGCTGGGCAGTCTGCGGGTGGTGCGCTGCCAGATGGTGGTGAGGGCGATGCCAGCGAGGATGAGTCCGCAGCAGAGGCCGAGCCACAGACCGGCGGCACCGAGGTGCTGGTGGAAGCCGAAGTAGAGACCGACGGGCAGTCCGATGGCCCAGTAGCAGGCGAGGTGGACGTAGAGGCCGATGCTGGTGTTGCCTGCGCCACGCAGCGCTCCGGTGGCGGTCATCTGGAGGCCGTCGAAGAGTTGGAAGACCGCAACAATGAACAGCAGCGGAACGGCGGCGGCGATGACCGGCGGCGAGGGCGAGAAGCCGCGGGCGATGGTGCCGGGGATGGCGATGAAGACCGCGGAAGCCAGCAGCATGAAGACGCTGGAGAGCAAGATGCCGGTCCATCCGGAGGCCCGGGCAGCGGGGGCGTCACGGCGTCCGATGGCCTGACCTACGCGGACGCTGGTGGCGGTGCTGATGGCCATGGGCACCATGAAGGTGAAGCTGGCACAGTCCAGCGCGATCTGGTGGCCGGCGAGCGGCAGTGCTCCGAAGGTGGAGATGATGGCAGTGACGGCGCCGAAGATGGCGATCTCGACGAAGATCTGTGCGCCGACCGGGGCGCCGAGATGGATGAGTTCGCGCAGACGGGCAGGCTCGTAGCGCCATTTGGTTTGGAAGAGACCGTAGCGATGCTTGCGCTGGTAGTAGGCGAGGAAGGCGAGCATGATGCCCGCCTGATAGAGGCGAGAGAGGGTGGTGGACCAGCCGGAGCCAGTGACTCCCCAGGCCGGAATGCTGAGGTAGCGCCAGTGGTGGCCGTAGATGAAGAGCCAGTTGAAGAGGACGTTGATGAGATTGGCCGAGACCAGCGTGAAGGCGATGGAACGGACGTGGTTGAAGGCCTGCAGATAGCGGCGCAGGACGAGCCAGAGGATCAGTGCGGGAGTTCCCCAGTTGAGCGCGTTGAGGAAGGGATTGGCGAGCGCGAGAATGCGGGGGTCAGTGTGCAGATGCGAGAAGGCGAACGGCATCAGCGCGACGATGGACATGAGGATGACGGTAAGGATCGCACCGAGCACGAGGCCGTGCTGCAGCGAACGGTTGGCGTCGTCGATGCGCTTGCCGCCGAAGGCTTGCGAGAGCACGGTGTCGAGACCGAGCAGGACACCGCCGATTCCAAAGGCGAGGGTGTGGTACATCACCTGGCCGAGCGCCGCGGCTCCGAGCGAGATGGCGGAGTTGGGCAGGTGGCCGACCATGATGGTGTCGACGATGCCCATGACCATCCAGCCGATCTCCGCGGCGACCAGCGGAAGCGCGAGGTGGAGCATGGGTCTGATTTCGCGGCGAATGGACATAGGCTGCTGGCGACTCGTCTTTCTGACACAGGCTGCGGAGAAGCGGGGCACACTAGACCGGGGTGATGATGCCACCTACGGGCAGGCTGGTCGGCAGCTTGATGGCTGGCCGGCCGGGACGGTGGAGGTGCATGGCTTCCGCGGTGTTGTCAGTGTACTTGAGGGCGGCTGTGGGATTGATGAGGACGACGGTGTCGGCGGGCAAGAGCTCTCCGTTGGCGAGCAGCGTTTCGTAGGCAGCGGTTGCGGCGGCGGCCATGGGCGAGAGAAGGATGCCTTCGTTGCGGCCCCAGTCGCGTGTGCTGGCGAGTGCCTCGGCGGCGGTGACGGCAATGGTCTGGCTGCCGGATTGAGTGTGAGGGGCAGGGTGGAGCGGATCGCTGCTGGCTGCGGCGACGGGCTCTCCGGCGGTAGCGACTGCGTAGAGCCGAGGGCGGGTTCCGCTGACCCAGCCGAGCGCTTCCAGTTCATCGAAGGCCTTGCCGAGGGCGAGCAGGACGACGTCGGAGTCGTTGCTACAGGGGTAGAGGATGGCGGCAGGATAGGTCCAGCCGAGCTGCTCGACGAGTTCGTAGCCCAGCGTCTTGAGGCCTTCGAGGTAGAAGGGATTGTGGTCGGCGGCGAGATCGACCCAGAGCGGATCAGCGGACGCGTTGGCTTGTAGCTGCGACTGGATGCGCTGGTTCAGGATGCGGGTGCAGTCGGCGTCTGAGCCATCGACCACGGTGATGTCGGCAGAGTAGAGATTGGCTTCGAGATAGTGCGCGAAGGGAATGGTCTGCGGCAGGACGAGATGGGCGGCAAGGCCCGCAGCGGCGGTGTACGCGGCCAGAGCTACTGCGATGTTTTCTGACCCGGCGTGGGCCAGATGCTGCGAGCCGTTGTGCTTCGCCAGAGAGATGGCCACGCTGAGGCCGCGAGCGTGGACGGTGCCGGCGGGGTTGGTGTCTTCGTGCTTGAGGTGCAGGCCGGGATAACGGCGGCTGCGACGCAGGGGCGTGTTGCCTTCGCCCAGTGTGACGGGCGTGATCGCGTTGCCCGCCACGGTGGTGGGCAGCAGGCTGGCGTAGCGCCACACTCCCGCGGCGGCCTGATCTGGAATGCGCGGGCTGGCAGCGAGATCGTCGCGCCGCGTGGTGCGCTGGAGGGACTGCAGATCGTAGCGGACGAAGAGTCGTCCCGTGCAGCGAGGGCAGCGCAACTGCGCGGAGTCACCGGCGAGGGCATGGTGGCAACGAGTGCATTCGAGCAAGGTAATGGCAGCCATACCGTTATGTTACCCGTCTGGCAGCGTGGCTCGCAGGATGCGATGGCGCTGGTGGACCTAGTGCACGCTGAGCCAGCGGCGCGCGGTGAACTCGGTGGCGATGCTGGCAGCCAGCATGCTGATGCTGATGGCGAAGGCACTGACGACCCAGCCAATCTCCATGCGCCCTTTAAGCATGAAGCGATCGAGCAGAGCCAGTACCAGAACCAGTACCGCGGCCTCCGCAAAGAAGGCCGAACAACGATGCGCGGAGATCGCAACCAGATCGACGAGGGCCGATGGACGCTGGCGAGGAGATCCAGCGGTGCTGGAGACCAAGGTCAGGCGCGGTGCTGCCGGAGACGACTGCCGAGAGGGGATTGTGGTCGGGAGCGTGGCGGAGGTGGTTGCTGCGGTAGAACGACTCCAGAAGGAGTGTGCGACGTTTTTGTGAAACATACAAAGCCTTTGTGATGCCTACTTCGAGTGTGGCTCGAACACCGGGCAAAGTCCAGTCAATTTACGGTAAATCGTTGATTTGCATCGATTTACCGATACCTCTTTCGGTCAAATGAGAGAATAGCTGGAGGAGTGATTGCGTGCCCGACGAGAGTGCTGCTGGATTTTCGGTAAAGATGATTGCGCTGGACATGGACGGCACGCTGCTGGGTGCGGATGGCAAGGTGAGCGCGCGCAACCAGGCGGCGATGCAAGCGGCACAGCAGGCGGGTGTGGAGGTGGTGGTCGCGACGGGGCGGCGCCACTCCTACGCGATGCGGCAGTTGCGCGGACTGGGGCTGCTGGAGGAGAGCGCGCTGGTCAGCTCCAACGGCACGGTGACGCGGACGATTGGCAATGGCGAGAGTGGCTCGCGACTGCTGGAGCGGAGGCTGCTGCCCAATGCTACGGCGAAGTGGCTGTGCGGCCACATCGCGGAGTTTCGCAACGCGCTGGTGGTGACGTTCGATCTGGTTGGGCCCAATGGTGACGATGCCCGCGGAGCGCTGGTGGTGGAGCAACTGGAAGAGCTGCATGGGAGCATTGGCAAGTGGATGACGGCCAATGAGCCGTACATTGCGACGGTCGTTCCGATCGAGCAGTCGCTGGAAGGTGAGGCACCGATCCAGATGATGTTGTGTGGCACGGTGGAGCGGATGCGGCGGGCTGAGGCTCGGCTGCTGGAGCATCCTGCGGTGACGGCGGTGGGTGCGCGAGGGGAGGCTGGAGGAGTGGTCCAGGCCGAGGTGGCGTTGCATCGGACGGAGTATCCGGAGCGCGATCTGAGCATTGTGGACATACTGCCGGCGGGGTGCAGCAAGGGCTCTGCGCTGGTACGACTGATGGCAGAGCGCGGGGTACATGCGGGCGAACTGTTGGCGATAGGGGACAACTGGAACGATCTCTCCATGCTGGAGTTAGCGGGCCGCGGCGTGCTGATGGGGAACGCCCCCAGCGACCTGAAAGCGTTGGCTGCAGAGCGCGGATGGCAGGTGGGCAAGCGACATGATGAGGACGGAGTCGCTGAGGCGATTGAAGCGGCATTGAGCCTGCCAGTGGACCCGTTGCTGGCGGTCACCCGATAGTGGGAGCCGGTGGCGCGCCAGGAGTCAAGGCACGGTGATAGGCTTTGAGGGTGGCGATACGAGGCAACGCGAGCGGAAAGATGCTGACGACAGCTAGGCTGTCGGCGACAGGTGTTCTGACGGCAATGCTATTGCTGGCAGGTCTGACTTCGGCTGCGCAGGCGGCCGAGCATATTACGCTGCGCAATGGATTTGAGCTGGACTGTGTGGGCCAGGCTGCTGTTGGCAACCGTGTCCGCCTGTACATGACGGGCGAACAGGGCGGCTATCTGGAAGTGGCTGCGGATGCGATCCTGCGGGTTGAGCCGATCGCCGATGCGCTTCCGCCAATTGTGCCTGTAACGGTTACACATGCTGCAACAGCCAGCTTGCCAGCTCCTGCGGTCGAACTGACCCGGGCTGAGATGCACGAGATGCTGGCCCATGCCGGGGCAGCCCACCACATCGATGAAGATCTACTGGCGAGTGTGGTCCGGGCAGAGAGCGGCGGACAGGTACGGGCAGTGTCGCGAACCGGGGCACGCGGGCTGATGCAACTGATGCCCGGAACTGCGAGTGAACTGGGTGTGCAGGATGCCTTCCAGCCAGCGCAGAATATTGCTGGCGGAACGGCGTATCTGGATGCGTTGCTGACGCGATATCACGACAATGCTGCGCTGGCACTGGCGGCGTACAACGCTGGTCCGGCGGCAGTGGACCGGTATCGTGGCGTGCCTCCGTACCGGGAGACGCGGGCATACGTCGCGCGGGTGATTCGGGAGTTCAACCGGCGCAAGCAGATGGAACTGACGGCCAGAGTGCAGTAGATTTGGTGGGCAGCGGCAGAGTCTGCGCGTAGATTAAGGAAGCTATGAAGAATCGTAACGGTGTTCTTTGGTTTGCCGGCGTGGTGGTGCTGGTCGTGGTGGTGGTGCTGTTTCGCGACAAGATTCAGTTTAACTGGGGAACATTCTGGCAGCAGTTGCAGCATGTCAGCCTGAGGCATATTGCCGCGGGCATTGCGCTGATCTATGCGACGTACTGGTTGCGGGCAGTGCGCTGGTCGGTATTTGTGGCGCCGACCAAGAAGGTGGCGCCCAGTGCTTTGCTGGGGTCACAATTTATCGGGTTTACGGCTGTGGCGCTGTTTGGCCGACTGGCAGACCTGACGCGACCGTACCTGGTGGCGAAGCGGATCCAGTTGCCGCTGAGTTCGCAGATCGCGGTGTACACGATTGAGCGGATGTTCGACCTGGGCGCGGCGGCGGTGATCTTTTCGAGTGCGCTGGCATTCACCCCCAAGGACCTGCCTCATCATGAGGTGTTTGTAAAAGCCGGGCTGGTGAGCCTGGCCCTGACGGCGTTCCTGGCGATTTTTGCGTTGGTCGTGCGGGTTGCTGGGGGTGCGGTGGCGGGATTTGCGCGGGTGACGCTGGGCGGCCTCTCCAAGCCGCTGGCGGAAGGCATTGCGAGCAAGATTGTGGGATTTCGGGATGGGCTGAATGCGCTCTCGTCGCTGCGGGATTTTGGGTTGGTGCTGGTGATCTCACTGGCGATGTGGGGCATGATCGGCGGGGCGTACCTGCAGACCGCACATGCCTTTGTGCAGACGCCGGAGTTGGCGGGGCTGACCTACTCGCGCACGATGCTGCTGATGGCGGCGAGTATCGGCGGGTCGCTGCTGCAGTTGCCGATTATCGGCTGGTTCACGCAGATTGCGGTGACAGCGACGGCGATGCATGAGTTCTACGGAGCCCCGGTCGAAGACGCGACGGCGTGTGGCGCGATGCTGCTGGTGGTGACGTTTCTATGCATTATCCCCACAGGACTGGCGTATGCGCGGCTGGAGCACGTGAGCCTGAAGAAGGTCGCGCAGGAGAGCGAAGCGGCGGCGGTGGAGCAGGTTTAGCGGTAGTAGTTGCGGCCACTGCTAGAATCGTATCAATCCGATGAAGTGTCCTTATTGTGGTTTTATCCAGGATCGAGTTGTAGATTCACGCGAGAGTAAAGAGGCGGATTCGATTCGTCGGCGGCGCGAGTGCGAGGGTTGCAACAAACGGTTTACGACGTACGAGCGGATCGATGAGATCCCGTACATGGTGGTTAAAAAAGAAGGCCGGCGGGAGAAGTTTGATCGGCAGAAGGTGCTGAACGGGCTGCTGCACGCGTGCGAGAAGCGGCCTGTGCCTGCGGTGAAGCTGGAGCAGATTGTCGACGAGACCGAAGCCTATGTGGTGGATTCGCCCGAGCGGGAACGCTCAACGAGCGAGATTGGCGAGTTGATCATGACGCGGTTGAAGGACATCGACACGGTGGCCTACATCCGGTTTGCGAGCGTGTATCGCGACTTCAAGGATGTACGTGAGTTCAAGGCAGAGCTGGAAGAGTTATTGAGCGGCAAAGATCCGAAGAAGCGACGTTAGCAGGCGACATAGAAATAGAAACGACTGTACATAAATCCACGAACGACTGAACTTATTTGATCCGGGAGAGCAGGCAGCTATGACGACAGTAAAACGAACACATGAGATTACGTTGATTCCAGGCGATGGCATTGGTCCTGAGGTCTCCGGCGCGACGGTAGAGATTCTGGAAACGGCTGGTGCGGCGACCGGGGTCGCGTTTGAGTGGCATCGCTTTGCAGCCGGGGCCGAGGCCTTCGAGCAGACGGGTGAGTATATTCCGAAGGCTCTCTACGACTCGATCGAAGAGGACCGGGTGGCGCTGAAGGGGCCGGTGACGACGCCGATCGGTGGCGGCTTCTCGTCGATCAATGTGACGCTGCGACAGAAGTTTGAGCTGTTCGCGAATTTTCGTCCGGTAAAGAATCTGCCAGGCCTGAAGACGCGTTATCCGGGACTGGACATCATCATCGTGCGCGAGAACATGGAAGACCTGTACGCCGGTCTGGAGCATGTGGTGGTGCCGGGGGTGGTTCAGGCGCTGAAGATTATTACGGAGAAGGGTTCGACGCGGATCGCGAAGTTTGCCTTTGATTACGCCCGCAAGCACGGACGCAAGAAGGTGCATGCGATCCACAAAGCCAACATCATGAAGCTGTCGGACGGACTGTTTCTCAGTTGCTGCCGGAAGGTGCATGAGGGTTTTAGCGAGATCGATTACCACGAGCACATTGTGGACAATACCTGCATGCAGTTGGTGATGAACCCGTACCAGTACGACATTCTGCTGACGGAGAATCTGTACGGCGATATTCTGAGCGATCTGTGCAGCGCGTTTGTGGGCGGTCTGGGACTGGTTCCAGGTGCGAACCTGGGCACGGAGTGCGCGATCTTTGAGGCGGTACACGGCTCGGCTCCGGACATCGCCGGTAAGGGGCTGGCGAATCCGACAGCCCTGCTACAGAGCGCGGTGCTGATGCTGCACCACCTGAACGAAGGTGAGACCGCAGAACGCGTACAGGCGGCCATCGAGCAGGTGTATGCCGAGGGCAAGACGCTGACGAAGGACGTCGGCGGCACCAGCGGCACCCGAGCGTTCACGGACTCAGTGCTGGCGGCCTTGCAGTCTCCGGTAGCGGCGGCGGTTTAGCTCGTACCTGATGGGCGGTTCCTGCATCGTAATGGTTTGCGGAGGAAGTATGAAGCGGATGTCTGGGTTGGTTGTGGCCGGTGCGGCCATGTGTCTGAGTGGCGTGCTGGTGGGTTGCAAGCCGGATGCCGCGGTGCGGCAGGGCGCGGTGATCGGCAAGGGCACGAAGGCTGTGGTCTCTCCGCTGGACCCGGCGACACTGGGCGATCTGGAGGGCACGGTGAAGTTTGTGGGCAAGCCACCGGCGCGGGTGCAGATCGACATGAGTCAGGACCCGGCGTGCGGCATGTCTGGCGGCGGCGACAACTACTCCGAGCAGTACGTGGTGCACGACAGCGGCCTGGCCAATGTGTACGTGTATGTCAAGAGTGGTCCGGCGGTCGCGTTGACCGCACCATCAACGACAACCACGCCAGTGGTGATGGACCAGATTGGCTGCCGCTACTCGCCCCATGTCATCGCGTTGATGCGCGGAGGATCGGTCGAGTTTCGTAACTCCGATGTGACGATGCACAACATCCACACCATGCCGGTGACGGTTGGCGAGCAGGCCATCGACGTCTCGCAAGGGCCGAAGGGCGCACCCAAACAGGTGACGTTTGACCATGCGGAGATGATGATTCCGGTGCGATGCAACAACCATCCGTGGATGAATGCGTTTATCAATGTTGCCGAGACGCCGTTCTTTGCCGTGACGGACGCGAACGGACACTTCGAGATCAAGGGTTTGCCAGCGGGAAACTACGTGCTGGGTGCGGTGCATGAGAAGCTGGGCGAGCAGACGCTAAATCTGACGGTCGCAGCGCATGAAACAGCCAAGGCCAGCTTCAGCTACTCGATGAAATAAGCGGGTGCGTCCAGCGTAGGCTGGGCGGTATGAATAAGAACCACTGAAAGGTAGGGTTGCCATGGACTTGCAAGTGCTGCACGTCGTGCATTATTTACCGTTGTGGTTTTTGATCTTCGCGCTGTTTCTGCCGCGAGTGGCGCTCGTGGTGGGCTGGCTGCAAGGGACGCTGCTTCCCTTCCATCTGCATGGGTTGGTGCCGCTGGCGTTTGGGGTGTTTCTGCCGCGGATTTTGATTCTGTTTTTAATTTATGTAGACCAGGGCATCAGCCTTTGGTTTGTGATTCATCTGGTCGTGGCATTGATGGTCTGGGGCGGTTCTGGTGGCTACCAGACGCGGAGGCGACGGCGCAGCGACGGATGAACTGCACGCATCTCAGATGACGGCTGGAACCGTGGCGCGTTATCCTAAGCAGATAGAAAAAAACTCGTAGCAGAGCGGAGATTCATGGAACGGCGTAAGGTTGGCATTCTCGGCGCGACCGGCATGGTCGGGCAACGATTCATTCAATTGTTGAGCAATCATCCGTGGTTTGAGATTGCGTGGCTCGCGGCGAGCGATCGCAGCGCGGGCAAGACCTACGGTGAAGCGTGCAAGTGGAAGCTGGATACGCCGCTGCCGGCCAGGATTGCCGCCATGACGGTGCAGCCCAACGTGCCGGAAGGCTGTGTAGGCGAACTGCCGAAGATTATCTTCGCTGCACTGGATGCGGATATTGCGCGAGAGCTGGAGCCGAAGTTTGCAGCAGCCGGATGTGCGGTGATCTCGAACTCCAGCGCGTTCCGCATGGTTGAGGACGTACCGCTGGTCGTGCCGGAGGTGAACGCCGACCATCTGGAGATGATCGAATCGCAGAGCTGGCGGAAGCAGAGCGGTGGGTACATTGTGACCAATCCAAACTGCTGCGCGATCGGGCTGGTGATGGCGCTGAAGCCGCTGGAAGAACGGTTTGGTATCGAGAGTTTGTTTGTGAGCACGATGCAGGCAGTCAGCGGCGCGGGCTATCCGGGCGTGGCCTCGTTGGATATTCTGGGCAACGTTGTTCCGTACATAAAGAACGAAGAAGAGAAGCTGCAGGAAGAAGTGAACAAGCTGCTGGGCAGTCTGCGCGGCGGCCGGTTCGAGATGCTGGATGCCAAGGTGAGCGCGCACTGCAACCGCGTGCCGGTGGAAGATGGCCATACCGAGTGCGTGAGCATCAAGTTCCGCAAGAAGGCTACACGGGAAGAAGTACTGGCAGCGTGGAGCGAGTTCAATCCGCTGCTGGGACAGCATCTGCACCTGGCGCCGGAGCAGCCGGTGGAGTACGACGCTGCGGTGGACCGTCCGCAGCCACGCCTGGACCGGATGCGCGGTCATGGTATGGCAGCCACGGTAGGACGTTTGCGCGAGTGCAGCCTGCTGGACTGGAAGTTTGTGGTGCTGTCGCACAATACGATTCGCGGTGCTGCTGGTGCAGCGGTGTTGAACGCCGAAGTGCTGGCACGACTGGGCAAGCTGGATAAGCTGGGGGTTGCAAGGCCAACGGCGTCGGTGGCGGTGACCGCTTGAATACGATGCGCGAATCGCTGGTGGTGATGAAGTTTGGCGGCACCTCGGTGGAAGATGCGCAGGCGATGCAGCGTACGGCTGGAATCGTGGCTGGACGGCGCGAGCGCGGCTTGAGTGCCGTGGTAGTGGTCTCGGCCATGGCGAAGGTGACGGACCAGTTGCTGGCGGCGGCGGATGCAGCCGGACGCGGCGATAAAGCGGGTGCGCTGGCACTGGCCTCGCGCCTGCGTACACGTCACATCGACACGGCTGCGGCGCTGGTAACGGACGATGGGGTGCGGGCCGCACTGCAGACTGTACTGCACAATGAGTTCGATGCGCTGGACGACCTGCTGCGCGGAATCGCCGCGGTGGGCGAGTTGACGCCGCGCACGAACGACCTGGTGGTCAGCTTCGGTGAACGCATGTCCAGCCGGATGATGGCCGAGGCGTTGACGCAGAAGGGCCTGGACGGTGTGCACGTGGATGCGCGGACCTGCATCATTACGGATTCGCACTACGGCAAGGCGGCTCCGCAGGAGACGGCGATTGAGGCCAGACTGACGGAGTTGGTGCTGCCGCTGATCGAAGCGGGTAAGACGCCGATCATGGGCGGATTCATCGGCTCGAATGCAGACGGAATTACGACGACACTGGGACGCGGTGGCAGCGACTATACCGCGGCGCTGGTAGGCGGCGGTCTGTATGCCGGGGCGATCGAGATCTGGACCGATGTGAACGGCATTATGACCACCGATCCGCGCATCTGCCCGGATGCGCTGCGGGTGAAGACGATCAGCTTCGAAGAGGCCGCGGAGTTGGCATACTTTGGCGCGAAGGTGCTACATCCGGCGACGATTCTGCCAGCCGTGCAGAAGAGCATTCCGGTGTGGGTGCTGAACAGCCGCAACGCCGAGAACGAAGGCACCAAGATCACAGCAATGGCGGCCAAGTGCAGCAGCCCCTTCAAGAGCATCGCGGCCAAGAAGAAGCTGACGATCATCGACGTGGTGGCGAGCCGGATGCTGATGTCGCACGGATACCTGAAGGCGGTGTTCGACGTCTTCGACAAGTATGAGTGCGCGATTGATATGGTCTCGACCAGCGAGGTGAGCATATCGCTCACGGTGGACTCGAACCAGCGACTGCCGGAGATCTGCGCGGAGCTAGGCAAGATTGCCGACGTGAAGTACGAGGGCCGCAAGGCGCTGGTATGCCTGGTTGGAGAAGATATTCGCGGACACAACGGAATCGCGGGACAGGTGTTTACCGCGGTGAGCCATGTGAATGTGCGGATGATCTCGCAGGGCGCCAGCGAGATCAACATGAGCTTCATGATCGACGAAGATGACGTGGAGGAGGCGGTGCGTAGTCTGCATGCGGTCTTCTTTGCGAATCCGGATGCGACGGTATTTGACGTCGCTGCGCGGGTACCGGCAGCAGGCGCGTAGAGCAGGGGAAGGATCACGATGCGAGTACTGGTTCTAGGACATGGCAAGACAGGCAAGCTGGTGGCGAGTGTGGCGGCGGAGCGTGGCCATAGCGTCCACGTACTGGATGCCAAGGAGAATGCAGCCGCCAGTGCGTTGACGCCGCCATTTGTGGCGGGGTTCGATGTGGTGATCGACTTTACGGCTCCGGATGCCGTACTGCAAAATATGCGTGCCTGCCTGGCGACCGGTGCCAAGATGGTGATCGGCACGACGGGCTGGTACGACAAGCTGGCCGATATGCGCGGGTTAGCTGAGCGCAAGCAAGCCGGGCTACTGTATGGGACCAATTTTTCCATCGGCGTGCAGGTGATGCTGCAACTGGCTGGCAAGATGGGCGAGTTGCTGAAGACTGCTGGCTATAGCTTCTCGATTGAAGAGACGCACCATGAGACCAAGCTGGACTCGCCGTCGGGAACAGCGCTGAGCCTGTCTGAGGTGGTGAAGACTGCGACCGGGCTGGGTGAGATCCCGATCAAGGCTAATCGCACCGGCGATGCGGCCGGAACGCATGTGCTGGTGGCTTCCAGCGCGTCCGACCGGCTGGCGCTGACGCATGAGTCGTTCTCGCGGCGCGGCTTTGCCGAAGGTGCCGTGCGTGCCGCAGAGTGGCTGGCGACGCGGACCGGCTGCTACGACTTTCAGGATGTGTACACGCAGATCTAGTTTTTTGATCGACGCCATTGGTACCGGGCTGGAGCCGCTTGCCATGTGCAGGCGGCTACTTCTAGGCTAAGGGTATGTCTACTGCTGTAACGCCCACGCCCACCTCGTTTGATTTCGCTTCCCTCCCTTTTGAAGAAAAACTGGACCGCTTTGCCCAGGTGGCCGTACACGTTGGCCTGAACCTGCAGGCGGGACAGGAACTGTTGATTACCGCATCGGTCGAGATGCTTCCGCTGGTGCGACGCATCACCGCACACGCGTATCAGGCTGGCGCGTTGCTGGTCACCACGTTCTATGGTGACGATGAGAGTGCGCTGGCGCGCTACCAGTACGCGTCGGATGCGTCGTTCGACTACGCAGCGCAGTGGATGGCGGATGGTATTGCGACGGCCTATCGCAATGGTGCGGCGCGGCTTGGCATCGCCGGGGCGAATCCGGCACTGCTGGCGGGCCAGGACCCGGCGAAGGTCTCCCGGGCAAACATTGCAGCCTCCAAGGCCAACAAACCCGCAATGGAGCTGATTACGCGCCACGCGATCAACTGGTCGATCGTTGCCGCGGCCACGCCTGCCTGGGCGAAGCTGGTCTTCCCTGCTCTGCCGGAGGAGCAGGCCGTGGCGAAGCTGTGGGACGCGATCTTCACGGCGTCGCGCGTAACCTCCGCGGACCCAGTCGCTGCGTGGAAGGCGCACAGCCAGCACCTGCACGAGCGCGTGGCCTACCTGAACGAGAAGCGATATCACGCCCTGCGCTTCCGCACTGCGGATGGGACGACAGACCTGACGGTGGGTCTGGCCGACGATCACCTGTGGGCCGGGGGTGGCGACAAGTCAGGCAACGGGGTCTTCTGCAACCCGAACATCCCTACCGAGGAGTGCTTTACCACTCCGCACAAGGACCGCGTCGATGGCTTTGTGAAGGCGTCGAAGCCGCTATCGCACCAGGGGACGCTGATCGAGAACATTACCTGCATGTTCGAGGGCGGCAAGATTGTGAAGGCTACGGCGACAGCCGGCGAGGACGTGCTGAATCGGCTGATCTCGACCGACGATGGGGCGCGGCGACTGGGCGAAGTGGCACTGGTGCCGCACTCCTCGCCGATTGCGCAGAGCGGGGTGCTGTTCTGGAACACGCTGTTTGACGAGAACGCCGCGAGCCATATCGCGCTGGGTCAGGCGTACTCCACCTGCCTGATCGACGGGGAGACGATGGACGCCGAGCAACTGGCAGCACGCGGCGCAAACGCCAGCCTGATCCATGTGGACTGGATGATCGGCTCCGGCCAGATGGACGTGGATGGGGTGAAGTCCGATGGAACGACGGAGCCGCTGATGCGGCAAGGCGAGTGGGTCTAGCCTGCCTAAGTGACGTCTGCTGAGGACGGTACACCGTAGTCGCGGAGAGCCGATACAGCGCCCTTGACCGGGGCGGTCACGGGATTTCCGCGACTTTTCCATAGAAAACGCCTATTTCTCCCGATTCGATGCGAAAAGTGGAGTAGAGTGAGACTCAACCCGGGTATAGGTTCGTCTGTACCCATGTTGCCCCCACCCAAGTTGGTTTCTTTCAGCCATGTCCGCTGAGCCGGGAATACACCCATCGGAAGCATAGGAGATCGTCTGACCTTCTGGCTCGTCCGTGTGGTGTTTCCACCCTATCGATATCGATCCAGGAGAGCTCCTATGAACTCGAATCTCAGCAGTGGTGTATCGCGCAGAAACTTCATGCGCATCCTTGGGGCAGCCTCAGCGGCTACTTCTTTTCCTGCATTTGCATCGGTGTCGCAGTCGTCGGCGACTCCGCAGGCAGGCCATCGCGGCGTGTCCGATATGGGCGAGATGCGTCAGCTTCCGCCGGACACGGTGATTATCAGTTCCAATGAGAATCCACTGGGACCGGCGCAGTCGGCGTTGTCGGCCATCTGCACGACAGCCTCGCTGGGCGGGCGCTACCACTTCGATGAGACGATGAAGACGCTGACAGCGTTCAACGAGATCTATGGGCTGAAGCGCGGCTACTCCGCCCTGTTCCCCGGCTCCGGCGGGCCGCTGGATCTGGCGCTGATGTCGAACATCGGGCCGGACAAGCCGCTGGTCTACGCCGACCCGAGCTACGAGCAGGGACCACGTGCCGCCGATGTGATGAAGGCACCCAAGTTCGCGGTTCCGCTTACCCCGACGTATGCGCACGACGTGAAGGCGATGCTGGCGGCACATCCTTCGCCGGGCGCGTACTACATCGTGAATCCGAATAACCCAACCGGAACCATGACGCCGCGCGAAGATATTCTGTGGCTGCTGAAGAACAAGCCCAAGGGTTCGGTAGTGATTGTGGACGAGGCGTATCACCACTTCTCGAACGACGAGTCGGTGATCGACCAGGTTGCAGCCGACCAGGACATTATCGTGATGCGGACGTTCTCGAAGATCTACGGCATGGCGGGTCTGCGGGCAGGGTTTGCCGTGGCGCGACCGGACCTGATTGCGAAGTTCGGCACGGTAGGCGGTCCAAGCCGCAGCCTGGCGAGCATCTCCATCACCAGTTCGGCAGGGGCGCGTGCCAGTCTGCAGGACAAGGATCTGGTGCCGCTGCGCAAGAAGATCAACGCCGACATCCGCTCGGAGACGCTGGAGTTCCTGACCAAGAAGGGCTACAAGATCGTCCCCGGCTCGCAGGGCAACATGTTCATGGTGGATGTGAAGCGTCCTGGCGGCGAGTTCAAGAACGCCATGCTGCAGGAGAATGTGGCGATCGGCCGCTCGTGGGCCGCGATGCCAACCTATGTCCGCGTCACCGTCGGAACCAGACAGGAGATGGCGAAGTTCCAGACTGCCTTCGTCAAGTGCATGGAGATGACGCCGGGCACCGTCAACGGAGCAGCGGCACTGCATCTGCCGGAGTTCCATGTACCCTCCGAGCTGTATCGCGGGTAGTAAGGACGCATCGCACGCGGAACCACATCGCCAACGGCCCCGGGGCACAACCTCCGGGGCCGTTGATTTTGGTTGTGGGGACCAGTTTTCCTAAGGGTTCTGAAAGTGTTGCGCCAGGAGCGGGCCAGACGCGATAAACTTGCAGGAATTATGGAACTGATGGGTTGTGGAACAGCGCTGGTTACTCCCTTTCGCAGGGATGGCAGCGTCGATGAGCCTGCGCTGCATACTCTGGTGCACTGGCAGATTGAAAACGGGATAGATTTTCTGGTTCCTTGCGGCACCACGGGCGAGGCTTCCACACTGACGGAAGCGGAGTGGCTACGGGTGGTGGAAGTAGTCGTCGGAGCCGCTGGTGGACGGGTGCCGGTATTTGCCGGCTGCACCCATAACGCCACCCACGAGGCGGTGGCCAAGGCCCGCAAGCTGGCCGGGGTGCATGGTCTTTCGGGGATTCTGACCGCCAACCCCTACTACAACCGCCCCGGGCAGGAGGGGCAGTATCAGCACTTCAAGGCGATCGCCGAGGCGACCGACCTGCCGGTGCTGCTGTACAACATTCCGGCACGGACCGGCGTGAATCTGGAGCCAGCGACGGTGCTGCGACTGGCAGAGGTCAAGAACATCATTGGGATCAAGGAGTCCAGCGGCAACATTGCGCAGATTACCGAGTTACTGACGACGCTGCCGCGCAGCTTCAAGGTCTTTGCCGGGGACGACGGACTGGCGCTGCCGGTGCTCGCGCTGGGCGGGGCGGGGCTGATCTCGGTCGCGTCGAACGCGATTCCGGGGCAGATGGCGGCCATGGTTCGTGCGGCGCTGGATAGTGACTGGCCGACGGCGCGGCGCATCAATCGCCAGTTCTTCCGACTGATGCAGGCGCACTTCTGGGAGCCGAGTCCCGCGCCGGTCAAGGCCGTGATGGCCATGCTGGGACGCGGCGAAGACGTACTGCGGCTGCCCATGGTTCCTGTCACGGTGACCACGCGGCGCAAGCTGGAGACGGTCGTCGGAGAGCTGGGACTGCTGGCCAATGCGCCCTACAACGGCGAAGATCTGCGGATGTTTTAGCGCGGACGCTGTGACAGACAGATGAGACTACACAACATCAGGGGATAGGTGTGACCGTGAGCGAGACACTGGAAACGAAGATTGAGCATTGGTTTGCGCAGGGCGCCGCCGCAATCGGGCAGGCCGAGGCGGAGGCAGCGTTCTATGCGCTGCGTTACGGACTGGAGACCGGCAGCCTGCGGTCCGCGGAGCCGGACGCTTCGCTGCCGCTGGGCTGGCGCGTGAATGCATGGGTAAAACGAGGGATTTTGCTGGGCTTTCGGCTGGGCCAGTTGGCCGAGATGGGCTGTGCGGAGGGATCTTCGTTCGTGGATAAGGGGACGTATCCGGCGCGGCGATTTACGGTTGCCGATGGTGTTCGGGTGGTGCCGGGTGGGTCCAGCGTGCGCAGCGGAGCCTTTGTTTCCAAGGGTGTTGTCGTGATGCCACCAGCGTATGTGAACGTTGGCGCGTATGTGGACGAGGGCACCATGGTGGACTCGCACGCGCTGGTGGGTAGCTGCGCGCAGATTGGCAAGCGGGTGCATCTGAGTGCTGCCGCGCAGATTGGCGGCGTGCTGGAGCCGGTGAACGCTTCGCCAGTGATCATCGAAGATGATGCACTTATTGGTGGAAACACAGGGGTTTACGAGGGAACCGTGGTGCGGCGGCGGGCAGTGCTGGCGGCAGGAACGGTGCTGACGCGGGGCACGCCGGTGTACGACCTGGTGCGGGGCGAGGTGTACAAGGCGACGGCGGAGATGCCGCTGGTGATACCGGAAGGAGCCGTGGTGGTGCCGGGTTCGCGGGCCATTCGGACGGGAAAAGGCGCGGAGTGGGGGCTGTCTGTGGCGACTCCGGTGATTGTGAAGTATCGCGACGAAAAGACTGAGCTTTCGCTGGCGTTAGAGGACTTACTGCGGTAATTTGCTGGTCAAAAGCTGGAGATTTGTGTGGTAAACGTGGTGAAACGTACCGGTAAGAGTGCGTATGGTGTTATCCAACCAATGGATGAGCCGGGGTTTGGGGCTAAAGACTGGTAGACTTAGAGATTGATGGCTCAAGATAAATTAAAGATTATTCCGCTGGGTGGCCTGGGCGAGTTCGGTATGAACTGCACGGTCCTCCGCTGGCAGGACGACATTATCGTCGTCGATGCCGGTCTGATGTTTCCTGAAGAAGAGTTACTGGGTGTCGACATTGTTGTGCCGGACATCAGCTACCTGATCGAAAACCGGTCGAAGGTTCGCGCTATTGTGCTGACGCACGGGCACGAGGACCACATCGGCGGGTTGCCGTGGATTCTGAGTGAACTGAACGTTCCGGTGTACGGAACCGAGTTCACACTGGCCTACGTGGAAGGCAAGCTGGAAGAGCACCGCCTGCTGGACGATGCGGACCTGATTGAGATGCTTCCGGGCAAGCGTTTTACGCTGGGGCCGTTCTCGATCATGCCGATCCGGGTGACGCACTCGCTGGTGGATTGCGTTGCGCTGGCGATCCATACCCCTGTGGGCGTGGTGCTGCATACGGGCGACTTCAAGGTCGACCTTTCGCCACCGGATGGCAAGCCGTTCGATTTGCACGCGTTTGCCGAACTGGGCAAGCATGGCGTGCTGGCGTTGCTGCAGGACTCGACCAACGTCGATCGTCCTGGCTATACGCCGAGTGAGCGCGCGGTTCGTCCGCGGCTGGATGAGATCTTCGCGCAGACCAAGAAGAAGCTGTTCTTCAGCTGCTTCTCGTCGTCGATCCACCGCATTCGGGTGGCGATGGAGCTGGCGCACCAGCATGGCCGCAAGGTGGCTGTGATTGGCCGTTCGCTGGACAACTCCACCGAGATTGCGCAGGACCTGGGCTACCTGGATCTGCCGCAGGGATTGATCATCAATCCGGGCCAGATTCGCGACCTGCCTTCGAACAAGGTCTGCATCATGATCAGCGGGACGCAGGGCGAGCCGATGAGCGCGCTGAGCCGGGCCGCGGTCAACAACCACAAGTTTGCGCACATTGACGCGGGCGACACCGTGCTGCTGAGCTCACGGGTGATCCCAGGCAACGAGAAGTCCATCTACCGGATGATCGACCACCTGGAACGCCGCGATGCCAAGGTGATCCACGACGATGGTACGGCCGGGCTGATTCACGTCAGCGGCCACGCCAGCCAGGAAGAGCTGCGGCTGATGATTAACCTCGTCCGTCCGAAGTTCTTTATCCCGATCCACGGCGACTACCGTCACCTGAAGCGCCATGCGGAGCTGGCGGGTTCGATGGGGATCGTCGAAAAGACCTTCCTGATCGAAGACGGCGACATCCTGGAGTTCGACAAGACGACGGCCACCAAGACCGGCAAGGTTACGGTGGGACGCGTGTGCATCGACTCTGGCGGCTCGTCCACGGATGTGGTCGAAGACGTGGTGATCAAGGACCGGAAACACCTGAGCGAAGACGGCATTGTGCTGCCGATCGTCGCGATCAACAAGCGTACGGGCAAGCTGGAGAAGGCGCCGGAGATTGTGATTCGCGGCATGGCGATCGACGAAGCGATCATGATCGCGGAGGCCAAGCAGATTGTGCAGCGTACGCTGGACTCCTCGGGTGCCGAAGAGAAGGCGGACTACGGCGTGATCAAGGAAAAGATCCGCAACGATCTGAAGAAGTACATCCAGAAGAGCACCAGCCGCCGGCCATTGATTATGCCGGTGATTCTGGAGCTGTAACGGCTTGCGTGAAGCGAAGCCCCCGGAAGGAATGCTGGTTGAGATTCCCTCCGGGGGCTTTGTCGTTGGAGGCGG
>VFSW01004593.1_pt1 | contig 20560 bp, 18 predicted proteins | sample 5358111 | NCBI WGS metagenome assembly VFSW01 (sample SAMN11554181, study PRJNA540505) | mine drainage metagenome | isolation source: sediment from site ElyBrook_90M | place: USA: Ely Copper Mine, Vershire, VT | collected 2017
CCGGCAGATGGGCGAAGCCGGCAAGGCGATCGGGGTGCGCGGCGATGGCCTTCGCCAACACGTCGTTGATGTCGCGCGCGAACGCGATGCCCTCGTTGCCGTCGAGCAAATCGGCGCCGGCGCCGGAAGCCGACAGCACCTGCACGGTGATGCCGGCCTCGTCCATTTCCGCTATCCGCAGCGAATCGAGATCGGCCAACTGCTTCTCAAGCGGCGCGCCGCGGCCGGGCGGAAAACCGCGTTTCGTGATCGCGTCAGGGTTGATTCTGCGCACCAGCGACGGGACAATGAAATGTTCCTCAAGAGTAACAATACGCATCGAAGCTCCCTTCACGGACTGTTGCCGGCAAATGCCGGCCGACGTTCCAATTTACCGAATGCTAAGCATACCGCAGCATGATCGTGCCGCGTTATTTTTTCACGAGGCGCGAAGCATGGCCTATCTGCTGCCACTTATTGTCGTCATCGCGTGGGGAATGACCTGCGCCCTGATCAAGAATTTGTGGCCCGATGCAGGTCCAATGGTCCTCGGGGCGGCCGGCGTGGTGTGGGTGGCGGGCGGCATGGCCTACTTCGTTTACTTGCGCAAGCTGCGCCGCGACATCGAGGAACTGGAGCGTAGCCGCGGCTACCGCGTTACCCGCACCGCAAGCTGAGGCCGTCGACCGCGACGACATCGTTCCAGTTATCCCCGCTGCCGGCAGGTCTAACGGAGGCGATCGGCTAAATGACCGCCGATCCGAAGCACGTTGGCGATGATAGTCAAAGTCGGATTGACCGCCCCGATTGACGGGAAAAGCTCGCATCCGCAACGTAGAGATTGGTGCGAATGAACGTTGAACTCGGACCCTGCGCGCGCCTTATTTCGCGACCCGGACGGGCACCTGCCGTGCCTGGCAAGTGTGTGTAACAGATCAGACGCCGGCGCGGTTCCAGCCCCGCGCGCGATTGCCGTAAATCTCATGGCCCGTTGGCGTCACCGCCACGGTATCTTCAAGTTTGATGAAGCCGCGGCGGGGATGCAGCAGGGTGGTTTCGACCGAAATCACCATGCCGGCTTCCAGCGGCCGTTGGGCGTCGTAGGCGTCGTAGGGGACCGGACCGGTGGCAGTCAGCCGCGGCGCTTCATGGCTGACAAGCCCCATACCATGAGCGAGAAATTCGTAGTGATTGTGCAGCTTCGACTTCTTCAGTACCGGCTCGGCGGCTGCATAAATCTCGCCGCCGTTGACGCCGGCGCGGATCGGCTTGAATGCCGCCTGCTGGGTGGCCTCAATTTCCGCCAGTAAATCCACCAGTTCGGCGTCGGGCTCGCCGATGATGCCCATGCGCGCGAGATCGCCGATATAGCCGTGGTAATTGCCGCCGGAATCCACCGAGAGCGGATCACCCTTCTCCCAGCGCTGATCCGAAGGCGCGCGGTTGAGGCTCGAACCGGCAGCGATCAGGCAATAATCGAAGGTCAGTCCACGCCCCGTTTCCTCGCGCCGCAACGCTTCGGCCAATTCCGCCTTGGTGGCGCCGGCCCCATGGCTGCCGATGACCGCAAGCATGGAATCGATAACGAACTCGGATGCGAGCCGCAGCTTCTCCAATTCCTCGGGCGTTTTGCGTGAGCGCAGCCGTTCGAGCACGAACAGCGCGTCCTTGATCTCGGCGTCCGGGAACGCCTTGCGCAGCGCGGCCGCCGAATCGGCCGGCAGGAAAGCGAGCTCGACGCCAATTCTCGGCGGCTTCGCTATAAGCTTGCGGACGTAGTCGGCCGCTTTTTGCATCACGTCGACCGAGCCGCCGCTTTTGGTGCTCACCTCGGAAACCCAGAACGGCTTTATCTGGGTCTGGTAAGTCTCCATGCCGTGGCCGAAATAGCCGGCCTTTTGCGGAGCGCCTTTCGCATAGACGAACACCGGCAAATAACGGCTGATCCCCATTGCGTCCATGCTGTCGAAAAAGAACGAGCGATGGCCGCCGAGAAGGTATTGGACGTTGTGCTTGGAGGTGGCGACGAGCACGTCGATCCCGGCGTCGTCCATAAGCTGGTCCAGTCGCGCGGTGTCAAACGGCGCTGCGTCTTGTTTCTTGGTGATGTCCAGCATGATGGATCTCCTGGCGGGCGAGGCTCCCAATCAGCGCACTCTATCAAAGCCCGCTGCGGAGATGAACCCGCTTCCGGTTGCCGGCAGCAACGCGGCATGCGCGGGATCGAACATTGCCTGTGCCGGGGCCGGCGATAGTGGACGGCAGATAGTGCAGCCGTGCGTTCAGGCGGCGCTTTTGGCAGACGATTTTGCTGCCGGCGCCCTGACGGCCGCGATCAGGTCGGCGGCGCCACGCTTGGCGCGATCGAGAATAAGCTCGATAGACGCGATCTCGACGCGATTGCGGCCCGAGTCCTTGGCGCGATAGAGCGCGTGATCGGCTTGAGCGAGCAACGCCGAGAGATCAAGCACGGCGTCGTGGCTGATCACGATGCCGATACTCACCGTAGCAACGATCGGCCGACCCTGCACGTCGCGGGTCGCTGCCGCGAAGTCAGCGCGGATTTGTTCGGCAACGGCGAGGGCGCGCTCATGCGTCGTATCGCGTAACAACGCCGCGAACTCCTCGCCACCGAGGCGGCCGAACAGGTCGACGTGGCGCATCGAACTGCCCGCCACATCGGCAAAAATCTCCAGCACGCGATCGCCGATCGCGTGGCCGAACCGATCATTGATCGATTTGAAGTGATCGAGGTCGAGCAGCATCACGGCGATCGGCCGCGGATCGGTCGCCTGCCGTTTGAGCAGGGCCTCGCCGTCCTGCAGGAACGCGCGGCGGTTGGCGACGCCGGTGAGCGGATCGATCAGCGATGCCGTCTTGTGGCGATACTCGGCGCGCTCCTTTGCCATCGCCAGAAGGATGAAGGCGATCGAAATGGTGAAAAGCAGCGCCTCGAAGCTGAGCACCGTCAGCCAGACGCTGGCGAACACCTGATTGCCGGCTGGCGACCACGGCAGCATGGCGCCGAGCGGCGTCTGCAACAGATAAAGCGCGCCGTGGGCGGACAACATGAAGATCGCGGGCCAGCGTGACACCAGGGGTTCACTGCGTCCGCACCAGAATTCGTACGCCGCCGCCCAGATGTAAGTAGTGATAATGGCCGAGCTCATCAGCACGCGCACGTCGTAGGCTTGAGCGAAACCCGGAATACGGCATGCAATCAGCCAGATAGCGGCGCCGCCGAACATCAGGATTGGCTGTGGCCGGCGATGATCGAAGACGCGCGCGCCAGTCCATGTCAGGGCAAAGGAAGTGAACAGCAAAGCGTTGGCGAGATCGATCGATATCAAAGTTGATACCGAGCCGTAAAAACCGAACAGCATCACCGAGGCCGCCCGCAACAGGTGCGCGAACCCCCACCACGCAACCGCGCTGATTGCAGTGTTCTGAGCCCAGACGAACAGCAACAGCAATCCAAGGATCGCCTCCACGTGGATAGTCACGAGGAACAGCGTATTAACGTCGAGATTCATCGCGCTCCACCAGAGCGGCCGGCTGCAGGCGTGCGATTTGCTGGAAGCCCCTTCATTGCGGGAATTACGACAGCGCGGAAAACAATCGGTGAATGGCCGTATGTCGGCTCGACACATGCGCCGCTATGGTTTCGGTATTGTTGCGAACTTTCGCGGCAATTGATCTGCTCTTGTTCCCAGTGACTTAGTCCTCTAGTGTCCCGGCCCTCCGGGATTTTTGCGGCGATGCAGTTCAGCAACGGAATAATCGAAGCGATCGGCAACACGCCGTTGATCAAACTAGAACGCGTGTCCGCGGCGACCGGCTGCACCATTCTGGGCAAGGCCGAGTTCATGAATCCCGGACAGTCGGTCAAGGATCGCGCTGCTTTATTCATCATCGAAGACGCGGTGAAAAAGGGCGAGCTCAAGCCCGGCGGCGTGATCGTGGAGGGGACCGCCGGGAACACCGGCATCGGACTCGCGCTGGTCGGCAATGCCATGGGCTATCGCTCGGTGATTGTCATTCCGGAGACCCAGAGCCAGGAGAAGAAGGACACGCTGCGTTTATGCGGGGCGGAGCTGGTCGAGGTACCGGCTGTGCCCTATTCCAATCCCAACAACTACGTGAAGCTGTCTGGACGGCTGGCCGAGCAATTGGCGAAGACCGAAAAGAACGGTGCAATCTGGGCGAACCAGTTCGACAACGTCGCCAATCGCCAGGGGCACGTCGAAACGACCGGGCCGGAAATCTGGCGGCAGACCGACGGCAAAGTCGATGGTTTCACCTGCGCCGTCGGGACCGGCGGTACGCTGGCGGGCATCGGCATCGCGCTCAAGTCATTCAACAAAGCGGTGCGGATCGCGCTCGCCGATCCGATGGGCGCTGCCCTCTACAGCTATTACACGACCGGCACGCTGAAATCGGAAGGCTCCTCCATCACCGAGGGCATCGGCCAAGGCCGCATCACCAAAAACCTTGAGGGCGCGCCGATCGATACCGCCTATCAAATTCCGGATGCAGAGGCCGTGCCGATCATCTTTGATCTCCTTGAACACGAAGGCCTCTGCCTTGGCGGCTCATCCGGCATCAACGTCGCAGGAGCCGTTCGCCTGGCGAAAGAGCTTGGACCCGGCCACATCATCGTGACCATCCTCGCCGACTACGGCACCCGTTACCAATCGAAGCTGTTCAATCCGCAGTTTCTGCGCGAAAAGCACCTGCCGGTTCCGGCCTGGCTCGAACGCCACGCGCAAATCAAGGTTCCTTACGCGTGAACATTGCGAGCGCGCTCGCGTTGTCACGAGATGACCGTCATGCTGAGATCCGAAAATAATTCCACCCCTGCCCCCAAAAGCCGCTGGCTGGTTTCGACCGATTGGCTCGCCGAGCACTTGCCTGACCGCAACCTGATCGTCGTCGACAGCTCCTATTACCTGCCGACGCAGCCACGCGACGCCCACGCCGAATATCGCGGTGGCCACATCCCGGGGGCCGTCTTTTTCGACATCGACAAGATCGCCGACGATTCCACCGACCTGCCGCACATGCTCCCTGGGCCGGCGCATTTCGGCAAAGCGGTCGGCGCGCTGGGGATCGGCGATGGCGACACGGTCGTTGTCTACGATAACGTCCGCGATGGCCTCGGCGTCTACTCGGCGCCGCGGGTGTGGTGGACGTTCCGGATTTTCGGCGCCAAGAAAGTCTTCGTTCTCGATGGCGGCTTGCCGAAGTGGAAAGCCGAAGGCCGTCCGCTGGAAAAAGGCGACACCAACCGGTCGGCAAGAAAATTCAACGCGGAGATGAATGTCGGCGCGGTGGCGACAATCTCGGACGTGCGCATGGCGCTGACCGACGACAGCGCGCAAATCGTTGACGCGCGCTCCGCCGGACGCTTCGCCGGCAAAGAGCCTGAACCGCGTCCCGGCTTGCGCCCCGGCCACATGCCGCGCTCGTTCAACGTGCCGTTCAGCCAATTGCTCGAAAACGGACAATTGGTATCACGCGCGCGCATCGAGGCTGCGTTTAAGAACGCCGGAGTCGATCTCGAAAAGCCGATCATCACCACCTGCGGCTCCGGCCTCACCGCCGCGATCCTTACGCTCGCGCTGGAATCCATCGGCCAAGCGCCGCAGGGCCTCTACGACGGTTCGTGGGCGGAATGGGGCTCGCGCCCCGATGTCCCCGTCGAACGCAGCTAGCAGCAGCACCTCACGCGCTAAGCCGAAGCCCACAAGTGTTGCGCGGCGTAGGCGCGCCAGGGCCGCCACGCATCGGCCCGCGCCAGCAGTTCGGAGGACGAATGCCGCCGCCCTTCCCGATTGGCGATGGCGCGCATCAGGCCGAGGTCAGCGGCGGGAAAGGCGTCCGGCTCGCGTAGCTGGCGCAGAGCGATGTACTGCGCCGTCCATTCGCCGACACCGTGAATCGCCCGCAGTCGCTTGACCGCATCATCAAGCCCGCAATTTGCCTCGAACAATCGATGGTCGGCGATTGCGGCGGCAGCCACCGCCGACAACGCCGCCGCACGGCTGCGCGGCATCCCGAGACTCGATAAATCCGCGCTCGCCAAGGACTTAGGCTCAGGAAATACGTGCGTCAGATTTTCGTCGGCGGTTTGCAATCGCTCGCCACGCGCCGCGACCAAACGGCCGGCCAAGCGGGCAGCAGCGACAACGGTGATCTGTTGTCCCAGCACGGCGCGGATCGCGAGCTCAAACCCGTCCCATGCACCGGGCACGCGAAGCCCAGGTCGCGCTTTGACTAAAGGCGACAAGGTCGAATCGCGCGCCAGGTGCGCGGCAATGGCCAGCGGATCGGCCGCCAGATCGAACACGCGCCGCAGCCGCGCGATGATCGCCGGCAAGGCTGAAAGCTTTGGAAAGCAGACGGTCGCGCCCAGCGCGTTGCCGTCGGCGGGCTCAACCGCAACAGTGCCGTGCACGCCATCCAGCTTCACCGATCGGGCGTAACTGTTGGCAGTAACAAATTCGATGCCGGGAATCGCACGCTGCCTCAGGAACTCCAGAGTGGCAGGCCAGTCATAGGGTGGATGGTAGCGAAGCAGCAGGACAATCTCGCCCTCACGGCCGGGCGGAACGTCCGGTTTGCTTGCGCGCCGCAGGTCGCCGGGCGGACGACCGAACAGCGTCTGAAAAGCTTCGTTGAACCGGCGCACGCTGCCAAAGCCGGACGCAAACGCGATTTTGGCCATCGGCAACTGAGTCTCATGAACAAGCTGCTTGGCGAGTAAAATCCGCCGGGTCTGGGCAACGGCTATCGGCGACGCGCCGAGATGCTGACGAAACAGCCGCCGAAGTTGCCGCCCGCCCAAACCGAGCCGTCCAGCGAGGCCATCGATGTCATCCTCGTCCAAAGCGCCGTGCTCTATGAGGGACAGCGCGCGCGATACCGTGTTCGAGGTACCGCGCCACGCGCCCATATCCGGCGCGGTCTCGGGACGACAGCGAAGGCAAGGACGGAATCCCGCTTCTTGGGCCGCCGCCGCGGTCGGAAAGAAGATCACGTTCTTGGAAACCGGCGTCCGCGCCGGGCAAACCGGACGGCAGTAGATTCCGGTGGTTTTGACGCCGATGAAGAAACGCCCATCGAAGCGGGCCTCCCGCTGGCAAAGCGCGCGATAGCAGGCGTCATGGTCGAGATGCATTGTCATACATTGGGCCTGCGACCTGTTCCGGTCTAGCGGCTTTCGGACATGGTCATCCAGAACCGATGAACAGGTCCGAAAACCGCTAGCACCGGAACAGTGTTCGCGTAGGATTCCTATCGAGCGAAGCGGCAGCGTTTGAGCATGCAGATCTTCTTCATCGAACACATCGAGACACCCACCGGCCGGATGCGCATCGTCACCGACAGCGAGCGGCGTTTACGCGCGGCTGATTGGGACGATCACGAGACGCGCATGCAGAAGCTGCTGCAACGACACTATGGCGTCGGCTCGGTCGAGCTGCGCGAACCCTCGCGACCGTCAGCGGCCGCGCGGGCGCTGCTGGCGTATTTCGGAGGCGACCTTACCGCGGTCGACGAATTGCCGACCGAGACAAACGGCACGGCCTTTCAGCGCGTCATATGGTCGGCGTTGCGCACGATTCCCGCCGGACGCACGCTCAGCTATGGTGCTCTCGCCGGCCAAATTGGGCATCCCAAAGCCGTCCGTGCGGTCGGCCTCGCCAATGGCGCCAATCCGATTGCCATCGTCGTTCCGTGCCATCGCGTGATCGGCGCCAATGCCTCGCTGACCGGGTATGGCGGCGGACTGCATCGCAAGCGATGGCTGCTCGCGCACGAGCGCGGCGAGCGGCCGTTGTTCGACGAAGAACTGCTCGTTTCCGCGCGATAGGAGTCGGCATTTTGGCGGCACGGAGCGACCGGCAGCCGTTAGGCCGCGCGCGGATGCGTTTCGCCCGTGCAGAAATCCGGATAAACTTATCAGAATATGAGGCTGTGACCTCGATCTAAGCGGAGCCACGGATGCTTTTGCTCAAACCCAACTGCGAATGCTGCGACGCCGATTTACCGCCGGATTCGCGCGACGCCATGATTTGTTCGTTCGAATGCACGTTTTGCCGCGGTTGTGCGGAAGGCGTGCTCAAAGGACGCTGTCCCAATTGCGCCGGCGAACTCATCCGGCGGCCGATCCGGCCGGTGGCTGCGCTTGCCAAATTTCCGCCGTCGCGGGAGAGATACTTCAAGCCCGAAGGCTGCGCCGCCGCCGCGACGGCGCCGTAAGCGCTTTGGCCTCTGAACAGGCACCGGGAGGCGCCCGTGATCTTCCGCCAACTCTTCGACAGCACGTCGGGAACCTATACCTATCTCCTCGCCAGCCGTCCTGGCGGCGAGGCGCTCATCATCGACCCGGTGCTGGAGCGGGTCGATCGTTATTTGCAGCTGGTGCGAGAGCTTGACCTCAAACTCGTCAAGGCGGTGGACACCCATCTGCATGCCGACCACGTGACCGGGCTGGGCGCGCTACGCGATCGCACTCATTGCATCACCGTGATGGGTGAACAAAGCCAGGCGGATGTCGTTTCCATGCGCGTCGCGGAAGGCGACCGTATCGCCATTGAAGGCGTCAGCCTCGACGTGATGTACACGCCCGGACACACCGACGATTCCTACTCGTACCGGCTGGCCGACCGCGTCTTCACCGGCGATACGCTCCTGATCCGCGGCACCGGCCGCACCGACTTCCAGAACGGCGACCCGCGCGCGCAATACGATTCCATTTTCAACAAGCTGATGAAGCTGCCCGACGACACGCTGGTCTATCCGGCGCACGACTACAAAGGCGAAACCGTATCCACCATCGGTGAGGAAAAGTTCTTCAATCCGCGGCTTAAGGTCAAATCAATCGACCAATACGTCGATCTGATGAACAATCTGAATCTGCCAAATCCAAAGATGATGGACGTGGCGGTCCCCGCCAACATGCACGTCGGCCTGCGCCAGGAAGAGATCGCGCGCAAAGGCTGGGCCTTATCGGCGGCCGAGGCCATCGCCCTGTGCGGACGCGCCGGCGTGGCCATGATCGACCTGCGCGAGCAAGGTGAACGCGAGAAGCACGGTGTCATCCCGGGATCCCTGCATACGGCCTATGCCGACTTGCAGGACAATGTCCGCGCCGGAGGCATGCTGCACGAACTGGCCACGGCGACTGGCAAGCGCGTTGTCTTCTACTGCGCGTTCGGCGAACGCTCGGCCATGGCGGTGCAGGCCGCGCAAGACGCCGGCCTCACGTCCGCCTGTCACATCGAGGGCGGTATCAGCGCCTGGAAGAAGGCCGACGGACCGCTCACGCGATAATCCGCCACGGCAAGAAAAGCGAAAGCCGCAGGCATTGATCCTGCGGCCTCCACTTCGACGCCCGTTACGGGAGGAAAACTCGGCAGGCGCCGGCGCAATAACGCAAACGACTTAGATTAAAGCTGGGAGCCTTGGTCCTCGTTGTCGATGTAGTTTTGCATCCGAACGCCCGGGGCGCGATCGTCCTGGCCGAAGCGGCGGTTCTGAAAGCGCTGCCAATTGCCGTTTTGGTTGCCGTCCTGTCCATAACCAAACCTTTGGCGCCAGCCGTGGCCATGATCCTCGTTGCTGGCGTGCATGTGATGGTGCGGCCGCAACAGGTGAGCCAGGATTCTAAAGCGGTGCTTCTGGGCATCGTCGAGGCTCTGATATAGAGGCATGCCGGTGTCGGCGATCTGCTTGAGCGCAGCGCCGGTCTTGGCCATGGCGTCGGCGTGCCGTGCAAGCCGGTCGAACGGCGTCGCTGCAGCCTGATCCTGTTGTTTGCTCTCCTGACGGGCCAGCACGCGATCCATGTGCAATTTCGCCATATCGCGCAAAGCCTGTTCGAACGGCGGCCAGTTCTTCGCCTGATCGGGGGTGAGCTGGAGACCGGCCTTGAGCGCGGCAATCCGGGCATCGGTGAAGGCCGCCATATCTTGGGCACTCGGCCGGTAGTGCTGCTCGGAACGCGGCGCGACTTGGCCGTCACCGCCCGGTCCGTTGAAATGCTGCTGTGCATAAACGATCGAAGAGCCGGCGATGGCAAGCGCTTCTGCCGCGACGACCACAGGCTTCAACATGTTCTCCTCCGAGAAAAATCTTCAACTCAGTCCGAAGTAAAAATCTCCAGCCCGCGCGATACAAGTTAAACTTTTGTCAGATTGGTCACCGCCATCCACATTTCGACCGCGAATATGAACCGCCGTTCAACTTCAATGCGGTCTTGAAGTTTCAGTGCAAAATTTGTTTCAAAAATGCACGCGCGCGTTCGTGCTGCGGGCGATCAAAAAATTCACCCGGCGCGTTGATTTCAACGATCTGGCCGTCGTCCATGAAAATAACGCGGTCGGCGACCTGCCGCGCGAAACCCATCTCATGTGAAACCACCAGCATGGTGATGCCGTCGCTCGCCAGCTCCACCATCGTGTCAAGCACCTCCTTGACCATCTCCGGATCGAGCGCCGAGGTCGGCTCATCAAACAGCATGATGTTCGGATTCATGCACAGCGCCCGTGCGATCGCTACACGCTGCTGTTGGCCGCCCGACAAACGCGCGGGGTATTTGTCGGCCTGTTCCGGTATTTTTACACGCGCAAGATAATTCATCGCCAGCGCCTCGGCGTCGCGCTTCGGCATATGCCGCACCCAGATCGGGGCCAGCGTGCAGTTCTCCAGCACCGTGAGAGGCGGAAACAGGTTGAACTGCTGAAACACCATGCCGACATCGCGCCGCACTGCGAGGATGCGCTTGGGGTCTTCGGTCAATTCGATGCCATCGACGATGATGCGGCCGCGCTGCCAATCCTCCAGCCGATTGACGCAGCGCAGCAGCGTCGACTTGCCGCCGCCGGATGGGCCGCAAATGACAATGCGTTCGCCGCGGGCGACCTTCAGGTCGATATCGCGCAGCACGTGAAAGTCGCCATACCACTTGTGCAGCCCAATCACCTCGACCGCCACGTCGGTCGGAGGCTTGGCTGAACTCGACTGATCCGCCGGCCGCTGCATGCAAATCCCTTACCGGCGCGACGACCGCGTCAAGCGCATTTCCACGCCGCGCGCATAGCGCGACATGCCATAGCAGCAGACAAAGTAGAAGACCGCGGCCAAAGCGTATCCGCTGATGGCGATATTCGGCGCCGCCCATTTCGGGTCGGCGCGTGCCGCTTCGATGGTGCGCAGGAAATCGAAGATGCCGACGACGAAGACCAGCGTCGTGTCCTTGAACAGTCCGATGAAGGTATTGACGATGTTCGGCAAGGTGACGCGCAATGCCTGCGGCAGGATCACCAAGCCCGTCATGCGCCAATAGGTCAGGCCGAGAACCCGCGCCGCCTCGTACTGTCCGCGCGGGACGGCAACCAGACCGCCGCGGACCACCTCGGCCATGTACGCGGACGCAAAAAGTGCAACGCCGATCAGCGCGCGAACGAGCTTATCCGGCGACAGCCGTTCGGGAACAAACAGCGGCAACATCACGCTGGCCATGAACAGCACGGTGATGAGCGGCACGCCGCGAACGAATTCGATGAATGCCACCGATGCCCATTTGACGGCGGGAAGGTCGGAGCGTCGCGCCAATGCCAGGAGCACGCCAAGCGGCAGCGAGAACACCATGCCGATCACGGCCACCACTACGGTCACGAGAATGCCGCCCCAGGACGAGGTCGGAACAACGGCGAGACCGAGGATCGGGGCACCGTGCAGCAACAGGAATGACAGCAGCGGCAGTGCGATGAAGAAATAGACGGCGCCAATGTCGCGCCGCGGAGCCGATAGCCGCAACAGCCACACAATGCCGAAAGTCAAAGCCAGGAAGAAAACATCGACCCGCCATCGCTCGCCGATCGGATAGAAGCCGTAGACAAAGTAGGAAAACCATACGCGCACAAACGCCCAGCAGGCGCCCGGATTAGGTAGCGCGGGGGAAGCGAGGCACGCCTCGCGGTCGGAGCCGGACCACACCGCATCGATCAGAAAAAAGCGAACCAGCGGCGGCAACGCCCAGGCAATGAACAGGACGCAAACCAGCGTCAGCGCGATATTAACCGGGCTGGAAAACAAATTGGCTCGCAGCCAGCCGAGCATCCCGGCGCGCGCGGTCGGCGGCGGCAGCGCTTCGGCCGGAATCAGACGCAGATAAGAGGTCTGCTCGTCACTGATCGCGCTCATTCCAGTCAGCGCTCCACAATCGCGGCAGAACGCGCATAAAGGTTCATCAGAAACGAGGTGAGCAAACTCAGCGTAAGATACACCGCCATGGTGATGGCGATTACCTCCACCGCCTGACCGGTGATGTTGAGCACGCTGCCGGCGAAAACCTGGACGAGATCGGGGTAGCCGATGGCCACGGCCAACGACGAGTTTTTGATCAGGTTCAGGTATTGGCTGGTCAGCGGCGGAATGATGACCCGCATCGCCTGCGGCACTACAACGAGACGGAGCGTCGCCGTTGGGCGCAGGCCGAGCGCCTGCGCGGCCTCGAGCTGGCCGGAATGAACGGCAAGCACACCGGCGCGCACGACCTCGGCGATGAAGGCGGCGGTGTAGATCGTCAACGCAACGACAAGCGCGGCAAATTCCGGCAAAATCTCCACGCCGCCACTGACGTTAAAGCGGCCCATTTGCGGAACGCTGAACGTCAGGGGAAATCCCGCCAGCGCAAAGACAACGAGCGGCAGGCCGACGATGAGCGCGAGCGCCGGCCACAGAACTGGCAGCTCGGCACCGGTGCGATCGAGGCGCCGGTGCGCCAAAACTTCCAGCACAATCGTGGCGGCTATGCCGACGATCAGCGCGATGACAACCGCGATGAAAAGCGCGCCGAATTCCGGCCGCGGCAAGAACAGGCCGCGGTTATTGAGAATCGCGCCACCGGGAAACGCCACGCTGCCGCGCAATTGCGGCAGCGACCTGAGCACGGCGTTGTACCAAAAGAACAATTGCAGCAGGAGCGGCACGTTACGGATCAGCTCGACATAGCCGCCGGCAAGCCGCGCAACGAGCCAATTGCGCGAAAGCCGCGCGATGCCGATGACGAAGCCGAGCACCGTCGCCAACACAATGCCGATCGCGGCAACGAGCAGAGTGTTGAGCAGGCCGACCCAAAAAGCGCGGCCGAAGGTCGAGGTGCTTGCCGAATAGTCGATCAGCGTCTGGCTGATGTCGAACCCGGCGGTGTTGTTCCAGAAGCCGAAGCCCGAGGCGATGTGGGCGCGGGCAAGATTCTGCGCCACGTTGTAGGCGGCGCCGCCGACGAGCGCGCCTATGACTGCAACAATCGCGACCTGAAGTGCAATGGCGCCCAGGCGGCGCGGCAAGCGCGGCCGGTCTTTATGCGGAACGACTTCCTGCAACAAACCCTGGACGTTCTCTGCCATCGGCCGGCACGACGCGAACTGACGACTTGCGGCCGTTCAGCGGACCGGCAGCCCGTATTGGAGGCCGCCCTTGGTCCACAGCGCGTTGAGGCCGCGTACGATTTTCAGCGGCGAGCCCTGGCCTACGTTTCGCTCGAAAGTCTCGCCGTAGTTGCCGACATGCTTGACGATGCGGTAGGCCCAATCGTTGGTCAGGCCAAGACCTTCGCCGTATTGTCCTTCGACACCCAGCAAGCGCCGCGTTTCCGGATCGTCAGATTTAAGCTTTTGATCCACGTTGCTCTTGTTTATGCCAAGCTCCTCGGCGTCGAGCATGACAAAATGCGTCCAGCGGACAATGTCGATCCACTGACTGTCGCCTTGACGCACCGCCGGACTGAGCGGCTCCTTGGAAATAATCTCGGGCAATACGATGTGCTGACCCGGTTCGGCAAGCCGCAAGCGTTCGCCATAGAGGCCCGACGAATCGGTCGTATATGAGTCGCAGCGGCCGGATTCATAAGCTTTGAGCGCCTCTTCGGCCGTAACGAACGTCACGGTCTTGAGCCCCATATGGTTGGACCGGAAATAGTCCCCAAGGTTGAGCTCGGTCGTCGTGCCCTGCTGCACGCATATGGCAGCATCGCTAAGCTCCAACGCCGAACTGACCTTGAGCGCCTTATGCACCATGAAGCCTTGACCGTCGAAATAAGTGACGGCGGGGAATTCCAGCCCGAGCGACGTGTCGCGCGACAATGTCCAGGTGGTGTTGCGGGAAAGGATGTCGATCTCGCCCGATTGCAGCGCCGTGAAGCGATCCTTCGACGTCAGCGGCACGAACTTGACCTTGGTCGGATCGTTGAAAATCGCCGCCGCAACCGCCCGGCAGAAATCAACGTCGAACCCGGTCCAGTTGCCCTGCGGATCGGGCAGGCCGAAGCCCGCCAGAGTACCGTTGGCGCCACAGATTAGTTCGCCGCGATCCTTGATCGCCGCCAGCGTCTGCGCGCCGGCTGTTTGTGTCCCGAATGCCAGCAAAGTTGCCAAAGCAATTGCCGTAACGAGGCGGTTCATGATCAGCCTTTCAGGATGGCAGCGGCGCGAAGAACGATCTCCGGCGCTGTCACGGCGCCCCCTGCCGGCGGGCATCTGAGAACGATAGCCCTGTAAGGTCAAGGGTTGACGAGGACGAATGATGCCGAAGTAATGGCACAATTAACGGTAAGCGGACACGGTAGCGTACCGCGAGATACACGAGAGATGACGGCGATGAAAGAGGGAAAGAAGGGCGGTCCTCCCCGCGCCCGGCACCAGGACACCCGCGTGATCAACGCCGGCCGCGATCCCGCTTCGTATTACGGCTTCGTCAACCCGCCGGTCTATCATGCCTCAACCGTACTCTATCCCAGCGCCGAGGATTTCCTCGCCCACCGCGCACGCTATCAGTATGGGCGACGCGGTACGCCGACCACGGAAGCGCTCGAGCTCGCGCTGCAGGAGCTCGAAGGGCCGCAATGCGCGGGTGTGGCGCTGCTGCCATCCGGCCTTGGCGCAATTTCGACGGCATTGCTGTCGGTGGTGCGCGCCGGCGACCATATCCTTGTCACCGACAGCGTCTACGGACCAACGCGGGCATATTGTGACCGGATCCTGACGCGGTACGGTGTCACCACCACATATTTCGATCCGCTCGTCGGCGCCGCAATTTCAGGTCTGATGCGTGAGAACACCCGCGCCGTGTTTCTCGAGTCACCGGGCTCGTTGAGTTTCGAGATGCAGGACGTTACCGCCATTGCAGCGGCGGCGCATGCCAAGGGTGCGATCGTCCTCATGGACAATACCTGGGCGAGCCCGCTCTACTATCGCGCGCTTGAATTCGGCGTCGATCTCTCGATCCAGGCCGGCACCAAATATATCGGCGGCCACGCCGACGTGATGATCGGAACGGTTTCGGCCAACAGCGGCAGCGTCGCGGACCTCAAAAACAACGTGCGGCTGAGCGGATTGTGCGTCGGCCCCGATGATGTCTATCTCGGCCTGCGTGGGCTGCGCACTCTGGCGGTGCGGCTGGATCGCCATTACCGCTCGGGACTGGCCGTGGCGCGCTGGCTGGAGCAAAGGCCCGAGGTGTTGCGGCTCTTGCATCCGGCCATGGAGAGCCATCCGGGGCATGCATTGTGGAAGCGCGATTTCACCGGAGCGTGCGGCTTGTTCAGCATTGTGCTCAAGCCGGTGCCGCAAAAGGCGGTCTATGCATTTCTCGACACGCTCGATCTGTTCGGCATCGGCGCATCCTGGGGCGGCTTCGAGAGCCTTGCCATTCCGTTCGATTGCACGACCGTGCGCACCGCGACACGCTGGGCACCGGGCGGTCCGACGATCCGCTTTCACATCGGGCTTGAAGCGGTCGAGGACCTGCTCGCCGATCTTGAACGCGGCTTCGCGGCGCTTGCCGTCGCGGCGCAGGCCTAAAGGGTTACGCCGCGGACGCCGTCATCCCGCTGACGATCTGGCGGGCCGTCGCCGTCAGCCTGCGCCATGAAGGTCCCGGATAGGGCCGCAAATCATCGGCGAAAAACACCAGACCGCGCGCCGCAAACCATCGCTGCACCATAAGCGCGCCAACCACGCCAACCAGTCCGCCGGCGACGACATCGCTCGGATGATGGACGTTGATGACCACCCGGCTGAACATGATGATCAGCGCATACGCCCACATCACGATGCGCGAGCGAGGCCAAATGGCACCGATTGCAATTGCCGCAGCCGCGGCCGTCGTGGCGTGCCCCGACGGCATACTGGCGTATTCGGGCGACCACACAAACGGTTTGTAGACGAACGGATTGTCGCGTGGGCCGATATAGGGGCGCGCGCGGCCGATCAGGCGCTTGACGATGGTGTCGAACAGGCTCGGCAGCCCAATCGCGATGAACAGAAAGCCGAAGCGGGCAACCAGCGCAGTCAGCACGCCCTGCGTAATCGGCGGCAGCCACGGCGCGATGAGCGCCGAGAGAAACAAGATGATAAAGCCGAGCGGATAGAGGAAGCGGCCGGACAAGCCAAAATTGGTGATCTCATCCGCGGGTTCGGTGACCCATGTCGGCAAATGCCGCGCCCAATCGCTCGCCGCGGCGTCAAGGAGAAACATCGAAGCAACGATGGCGGCAACGGTAACAACAACAGCGACGATGGCACTGCCGCCGATCCGCGGCGGCTTAGCGCGCGGCGCGCGGCCGAGAACGAGGATCGATTGCCAGAGATTGATACCAATCCGAGCAACGCCGGCGAACAGCCCGCCGACGACAATAGTCGGCGCGAAAGTTCGCGGCGCTGTGCTATTGCTCCTGCTCATGCTTCTCCCGGCGCGAAGTGGGCGCCGACCATAATGAATGCGTTCGCACGGGGGAAGGACGTTTCAGGGATGGCCGCAGGGCGTCAATGGGCAATCTGGTCGTAGCGCCGGGATCGTCGCCGGCTCGCGGTCCTCAAGTCGTACGACAACGCTGTCGGTTGCTCCCGAGCCGTCCACCACAGTCACGCGCGCAAATCCCGGGCCGTTGGGCTGGAAGAACAGCGTTCCCCGCGGTTGCGCCCGAGCTGGAACGCCGTCAACGAGAACCGTCAACGGCGCAACCGCGCCGGTGACTTTGAGGGGTACCTGGGCCGGCTTGTCGTCAGCCGAGATCAATTCGAGCCGCGCACCATCCGGCGGGAACAGGATATGTAACCGGTCCAGCGCGGCCTCACCCATACGATCACCCCGCGCAAAATGCTTGAGCGGTGGCGGCAGCTTGGCGGTCGTGGTTATGACCACGCCGTCCGGCGCGCGTAGCAACGGCGCCGGCGCCGTCTGCAGGCGAGCGAAGGCGTCGAACAGAATCGGCGCCGCTGCATTTCGTCCGACGAGACGCGGCACCGGTGCGCCATCCGGACGGCCGACCCAGACGCCGATCGTATGCTTGCCGTCGAAGCCGACCGACCAGGCATCGCGGTAGCCGTAGCTGGTGCCGGTTTTGAATGCGATGCGCCCTGGAACGCCGTTTTCCGGTGGCGGCGTTCCGGCAAGGATGTTGCCGACGTACCACGCTGCCGCCGGCCCCATAAGGCGGGTGGCCTCCCTTGCTCCTTCGCCGGGGAGCGTCGAAGTAGCGCGTTCGCGAAGCGGCAGCGCGGTGCCGTGTCGCGCGATGCCGGCATAGAGCATCACCAGGTCGGCAAGCTTGATGCCGACGCCGCCGAGACCGATAGCAAGTCCGGGCGGCTCGCCTTCGGGCAGCACCAGCGTGGCCCCGGCTTGTGCAAGCCGTGTGGTCAGCCGGCTTGGGCCGACCTGATCGAGCACGGCGAGAGCCGGAAGATTTAGCGACAACTGCAGCGCCTTGCGGACTGTCACGGTGCCTTGGAAGGTGAGATCAAAATTCTTTGGCGCGTAGCCGCCATAGCGCGCCGGACGATCTTCGATCAACGTCTCGGGGTGAATAAAGCCGTCCTCGAAGCCAAGTCCGTAGATGAAGGGCTTCAAGGTCGAGCCGGGCGACCGCAACGCCTGCGTCATATCCACCTGGCCGGCACGGCGCTCGTCGAAATAATCCGGCGAACCAACGCGCGCACGGACCTCGCCGGTGGCATTGTCGACGACCAGCATGCCGAGCGACACCTCCGGGCCGAGGGTTTGCGCCAGCGTGCGGGCTCGTTCGCGCGCAAGCTCTTCGAGATTGCGCTGAAGGTCGGCATCGATGGTTAGCCGCGTCTCGCTCCCCGGCGAAGCTTCAGCGACCACCCGGTCGGCGGCGTGCGGCGCGAGCATCGGCATCGGCCGGCGGCCCGCCGGAACTGGTTCCGCCTTGGCAAGCGCGATCTCGTCCGCCGGCACGGTGCCCAGCGCCGCGAAATGGTCGAGCACGCGGTTTCGCGCCTTGCGGGCTGCCTCGACCGATCGGTCAGGCCTTCTGGCTTCAGGCGACTGGGGCAAAGCCACGAGGAGTGCGGCTTCGGCGAGCGTGAGCCGGTGCGGCTCCTTGCCGAAGTAAACCAGAGATGCGGCGCGAATACCTTCGATGTTGCCGCCATAGGGCGCCAGATCGAGATAAAGCGCGAGCACCTCGTCCTTCGTCAACGCGCGCTCAATTTCAATCGCGCGCACCATTTGGCGCAATTTCGCAACAACGCTTCGGCCGTTCCGCGGCTCAAGCAAACGCGCGACCTGCATGGTCAGGGTCGACGCGCCCGAGCGAATCCGGCCGCTGGTCGCAAGCTGTAATGCGGCGCGCGCCAGCGCCAACGGATCGACGCCACGATGTGCGCGAAACCGTTTGTCCTCGAAGGCAAACAGCAGGTCGAAGAAGCGCGGATCGACGTCGGCGATCGTTGCCGGCAAGCGCCAGCGGCCTTCGCTGGTGGCGTAAGCCCGCAACAGCCGGCCATCGCGATCGACGACCCGCGTCGAAAATGCGAGATCCTTGCCGAGCGGCGCCGGACCAAGCAACGCGATCCACCACCCGGCACCGGCAACAGCCGCACCGCAGATCAGCGATGCGGCTGCTATGCCCACGCGCATGTTGTTGCCGTCATTTGCTCGCCGTAACCTCGACGTTTTCCGTTCCCGTCCGACCGAACCGGTCGGGGCGGTACATATCCTCAACGCTTGCCTGTGGCCTGACGTATTTGCCCGGCGCCACGGCACGCACGACGTAGGCGACCGTGAACACGGGCGAATCGTCTTTTTTGCGTTCGAACGCCGCGGTGAAGCGATCGTCGCGGAACTCGGCGTTGACCGGCTCGACCGCATCGGTGATCCACGACAGCGTTCCAGTGTCGCCGGAGGAGACGAGGTGCGGGTTGTCGATCTCGAATCCTGCCGGCAGATAATCGGCAACAATCACCCGGCCGAACTGCGGTTGCGATTCGGTGACTTTCAGCACGACGGCGAGGCGGGTGTTCTGCCTGACTTGTTTCGCATCGACCGGCTGGCCGTCGAGCGTGTAGGTCAGGCGTTCGATTTTGAAGCCTTTCGCGATCGCAGCCTCCGGCGTGAGCGGCGCGCCGCTGACGGTCACAACCGCCTGGACCTGATCCTCACCGTTATTGGTAACGCGCAATGGCTCCTTCAAGTCACCGGCACGAATGGTGCGGAACAGCGGGCGCGTCACCGTTTCTCCACCGACGTCGAGCGATATCCGGCCGCCATCCTTTGCCATCGCGTTTGCCGCCAGCAACAGCCAGGCGTCTTCCTGGGTCGAAGTCGGACGCAGATCGACGCGCGCCATCTCGACGCGCTGCACGGCGGCCTGCACGGTCGCACGCGGAGCGCCACCTTCGCTCGCGAGGGCGACCAGAGCAGCGGCGTCTCGCAACGTCGAGCCGTAGTCCTCGCGGCCGATCGGATCGGGCGGCGCGGCCGGCGTGATGGCCGCAAGCGCGGCGGCGTAAGCCCGCTCAGCGCGCGTCCGGTCGCCGATCATGGCGAGTGCGGCGGCGATTTGCGCTTTCGCGATCGGCGTCGTGAGCGCATCGAGCTTGGCGTCGGCGAGGTAGCGCAGATCGCCGATCGGCGCCAAACCGTTGCGCGCCAGCACGTAGAGCGCGTAGGCGAGATCAGCCCCGCCGTTCTTGCCCGGATCGGTCATATTGGCGACCGCATTGCGCAGGCGATCGAGCGCCAGCTTGAATGCCGTGTCCGGTACCGCGACCTTGCGCTCGCGCGCCCGCGTCAGGAAGTCGGTGACGTAGGCGTCGAGCCAGATGTCGGCGCCGCCGACACCCCACAGGCCAAACGAACCGGTGCTGTCCTGCCGCGTCAGCAGCATCTCGATGGCGTCGCTAATGCGCCGATCCGTCGTTGGATCAGTGGCCAAGAGTGTGCCTTTCGCCAGCTCGCCGACATAAAGGAGCGGCATGGCGCGGCTGGTGATTTGCTCGGAACAGCGAAACGGATAGCGATCGAGCGCCGCGAGCAAGCTCGCCGCATCGAGCGCCGTCGAAGCGCCGACCGAAATCGAAACCGCGCCTGTGCCGGGGACGAGATCGGCAAACAGGGCACTCGACACCGTCAGATTTTCGCCCTTGGCAATCGGCTTAATGGTGCGTCGCGCCAGGATCTGTGCCGGCGATCGCACAGCTAACGTGAAACTGCGTTACAGAGCGAATTAAGATGGTCAACTCACCGTCCCCCGGACGCTTCGATT
>VFSW01004594.1_pt1 | contig 20560 bp, 16 predicted proteins | sample 5358111 | NCBI WGS metagenome assembly VFSW01 (sample SAMN11554181, study PRJNA540505) | mine drainage metagenome | isolation source: sediment from site ElyBrook_90M | place: USA: Ely Copper Mine, Vershire, VT | collected 2017
CGGGGGCGGCAGCTACGCCCGCAATCACGCCCGAAGCCCAGCCCGTAGGCGCCGGCGCCCCCGCAAAACCCTGACGCCCCGCGCCGTCTTCTTCCCGGATGATTCTGCGCTATGATGGCGCGCGCGGCTCTCTCTTGACGCACTTCTTCAGTTCGGCACATACTGGCCCGCATCGACTGGGGGATGCAGTCATTCCGTGGACAAGCCTTTCGTACAGGAGGATTCTGTGGGTCATCGAGTCGCGCCATACATCCGGCTTGCATTGCTCGTCGCGGCATTTCTTCCCGTCACGACGTCCGCCCAAACATCTTGCGAAGCTCTCGCCCATCTCACGCTGACGAACGCCACGATCGCATCGGCCACGTCCATTTCAGCGGGAAGCTACAAACCACCTTCCGGACCGGGACAGCCGGCGCCCACGAAAGATTTGCCGGCGTTTTGCCGCGTGGCAGGCATCGCGCGGCCGACGAGCGACTCCGAAATCCATTTCGAGGTGTGGCTTCCGGCATCCGGCTGGAACGGAAAATTCGAGCAGGTGGGCAACGGTGGATTTGCGGGAACGATTCCGCTCGCGGCGATGGCCGAGCCGCTGCTGCATGGATACGCCACGGCAGCCACCGACGACGGACACGTCAACGGCCCCGACCAAAGCTGGGCCATCGGACATCCGGAAAAAATAACCGACTTCGGCTATCGGGCCGTGCATCAAACGGCCGTTCAAGCCAAGGCCATCGTGCGCGCCTTTTACGGAAAGGATGCTCGGCGCGATTATTTCGTCGGCTGCTCCGAGGGCGGCCGTGAAGCGCTGACCGAGGCGCAACGATATCCGAAGGATTTTCATGGAATCGTTGCCGGCGCTCCTGCGATCCACTGGGACGCGCTGAATCTTCGAGGAGCCTGGGATGCGCTCGCGCTGCTGGCGACTCCGGCCAGCTACATTCCGCCGGCGAAATTGCCGGTTCTCCAAAACGCCGCGATCGCCGCATGCGATGCCCTGGACGGCGCGAAAGACGGGTTTATCGAAAATCCCGAGCGGTGCCGCTTCCATCCGGCCGTGGTGCAGTGCCAAGGCGACGACGCACCGAACTGCTTGACCGCGGCCCAAGTGCAGGCCGCGGAAAAGATTTACGGCCCAATGAAGAATTCGCAAACCGGAGCGGTCATCGGCCCGGGCTTCTCGCCGGGCGTCGAGGCGTTTCCGGCCAATTGGCAAGTTTGGGTTACCGGGACGAGCGCGCCGCAACTGGGAATCGGCAAGTTATTCGCGGTCTTTTTTTTCCGCGATTTCGTCTTCGAAAACCCCAAGTGGGACGTTTCGTCATTGAATCTGGATCGAGACGCAAAACTGGCGGACGACAAGTTCGGACCCACTCTGAATTCAGATGATCCGAATCTTCGTGCCTTTAAGGCGCAGGGAGGCAAGCTGATTCAGTATCACGGCTGGGGTGACGCAGCCATTCCGCCGCAAGGCAGCGTCGACTATTTCAACGCCGTGCAAAAGACGATGGGCCCAACGCAGGGCTTCTACCGGTTATTCATGGTGCCGACCATGTCGCACTGCGCGGGCGGCCCCGGCGCGACCATGTTTGGGAACGCCGGCGGAATGGAAGGGCCGGAAGAAGACGCCGGCCACGATGTCGTGCTGGCTCTCGATCGCTGGGTGGAGAAAGGCGTGCCGCCCGATCGCATCATCGCCACCGGATTCGTGGATAACAATCCTGCGAAAGGCGTCGCGATGACCCATCCCTTGTGTCCGTATCCGCAGACCGCGCACTACAAGGGAACGGGCGATACGAAAGATGCCGCGAATTTTGTATGCGCAGCCCCGCGCGCCAAACCAAAGAAGTAATTTTTGCGAGAGCGCTGATGACGCAAGGGCGTTGTACACCGCGTCGGAACCAGCAGGTTGCGGAAAAACTCACCATGATGTCATTCCGAACCCCGGTAGCGGTTTGACCGGGGTGCGCGCTGTTTGCGTCCCGCGCCGTGTTGCGGTATGTAATCTGCTTTTTTATTGGAGGTTGGCGCGTAAAGCTTATCCCTCCTTCCGAAAAACCATCCGGGACGAAAACAACGCGCCCCGCTCGGGATGACATGTAAAGGACTTTTTCCGCGTGGTGCTAGTGTCCTGTCCCGCAAATAAGTGGCAACAGTTCGTCACCCGTAACCCGCTGTAGGGGCGTTGCTTGCTGCGCCCTGCGGGGGTCGCAAGATTCGCGAGCCATCTCTGGGGCACGAGTAGCCCGTTGAAGGAGCGAGCGCTGCCATCCCGAACCCAGCCGCGTATTTTGCGGATGGGGGTGAGGGATCTGCTTCTCGGCCCTACGGCCGTCTTAATATCGATCGAGATGCCGGGCCGGTCAGCCACAAAGCTCCGAATCCCTGCTTGCTGCAAACTCATGACGGACATGGTATTTATGCGCAAATATTTGGTCCATTTGGATGGAGTCAGCGCTACAAGCTATTTGTTTTCAGTCGGCCGGGAATTGGCACGTCTATTGCACAGAATCACCTGGCGATAGGTAGCATCGCGCCAACCTGGGGGGGGGGTAATAATGGTAAGAGCCAGGATTTTTGGACTCCCGATAGTGGCCTTTGCAATCATTCTATGCGCCAGCGTTGCCTGTGCTGACTCAGTCACCGTTGATGATGTCCAATTTACGGCGGTTGTGACCAGTACGACTGTGACTTTGGATGTTCAATGCCTGGACATCACGGTTTGCGGCAGCTGGTACCTTGGCGATGTCACCGTAAAAGCATTGACGTTCACGGGCACCCCCACGCTTGGCACGGCGCCATCTGGATACACCCTCCTAGCTGGTGGTCAAAACAATAGTGCGGTCGGGACCGGCGGCGGCTGCAATAGTACTCAACCTGGCTCCGCCGTTTGTTGGGATGCCGCGTTGCCCCTGACAACCCAGCTCGGCAGCGGCGTGATCGAGTTCACTGCCAATATCACTGGCGGCGCGGCTGGGGACGGCCTTGCTGTCCAGGCGACGGCATACAATAACTCGAGTGGAGACGGGACGGGCGGCGGCAAGGTGTTGGCGGTTTCGAGCGCTGTTCCGGAACCCAGTTCCTTCGCTCTCCTCGGTTTGGGATTGCTGGGCTTGGCTGTAGTCGGGCGGCGCGCTCTTCCCGTCAGCCAAGTCTGAGCGATTTCCCCTTCTTGAAAGGCCCAACGCGCCTCGCGTTGGGCCTTTTTTATTTGCGCGCCGAAGCGGATGGTCCCCGTTATTAGCGTGTCGGATGATTCTGCGGGACGATGCGAATCGTCATCCTAACCTGCTCAAAGAGCGAGAGCTGTCATCTCCGCCGGAGTCCTGAAAGCGGAGTTGAGCCCAGCCGCGTATTTCGAGGATGTGGGTGCGCGCCGTTTGCGTCCCGCGTTGTTTTGCGGGAAGGAACCTGCTTTTCGGTCCTTCGGTCTTCTTACATCCACTTATCAATCGGGATGCTCACTGTGTAGGTCAGGCTCGCGCCCTGGAAGAAGGCGTTGGTTTGCCCGCCGGCCACGACGATGTTGATGTCGCTCGAGCGGGGCCAGCGGGGGATCATGGCGTCGTCCGGCATCTTGTACCACGTGGCGTACGGCTCGAGCCCCTTGAGCGCGCGCGGGTAATCGAAGCCGTTGGCGAAGTTGCGGCCCTTGTAATCCTTCACCGACTGGGTGGTGTTCTTATAAAGCCAGTCGATCAGTCTTTCTTTCGTGTCGTAGCCGCGCTCCTTCAGGCTCTGGGCGATGAGCGGATCGGCCACCACCAGCCCGCCGAAAAATCCGGTTAAGATGCTGAACAGGTCGCTGAACTGTTCCTCGTACTTGGGCGTGTCCGTGCTCGTGCCGCGCGCGCCTTGTCCCGGCACGATGCCCAGCCCGTGGAACAGGCTGACGACGTTCTCCTTGGCCTCAAAACCTTTCTGCACGTGGAACGGCGCCCACGGGCTGGCGGCTTCGTTTTCCGCGATGATCAGGTTGTTGTAATTCAGATTGTTGCCAAGCGATCCCATATAGGTGTCGCCGGGTATGCCTCCGTTGGCCAGGTTCTTCGAAATCAGCAGCCAGGCGCGCCCGATGGCCGCATTGGGCTGCGCGAACGGCCCGAGCGCCCCAATGCCGTAATTCATCTGCAACTTGTCGCGAATCGGCCCGTTGATGATCGCGGCGGAAGCGAACGAGTTCGTCGAGCTGGAAAGCGACGTCTGGCCCGACGACGCGATCGCCAATAGGACCGGGAAATACTCCGGCCGGCATCCCGCCATCACCGCATTGATGGCCACCTGCTTCACCGTGTAGGACCACGCCGGATAGGCCCCTATAGCCGCGGCCATTGTGCCCACCGGCTCATCCGGCTTGTGGCTCGAGCCCGCCACCATTTCCTCCACCGCTTCTTCGGTGGGGATGACGACGGGCAGGTAATCGGTCATCCCGTTGTCGTGGTAATACTGCTGCAGGTTGGCAAGCGTATCCGCACCGTACTTTTCGGGCTCCGCCGAAACGTGAACCGTCCCCGACTTCTTCTCTTCGTCCGTGAGCGGCACCGTGAGCGCGTCGACGATTTCCTTCATCATCGGCTTGCCGCTCACCGGATCGTCCCCTTCGACGTACGCTCGGAGCTGTTCCGGCGTCTTGCCGTACACCGGATGCGGGGTGAAGGTGATGCGCTCGTGCGGCATGCCTCGTTTCGCGGCGTTGAGGATGGCCAGGTCCTTGAACGCTCTTGTGACCAGGGGAGTGGTCGGGACGCCCAGCTTTTCCACGCTTATGCAGTGACCGACGGTCGCTGGCGTGCACGTGCTTCAATGCCCAACGGCCATGATCGCCGCATTGCCCTTCTCCTTGATCTCCTTCCACAGCGCGGGATCGTCCTCCGCGTAGGGCCCCGCTTTTCTCTTGAAGACGGTGTGCACCGTGGGCATGTTGCGCTGAAACCAACCCTGAATTTGCAGCAGCAGCAAGCCGCCGCCCGGGAATCCCGTGTCGATCAGATACACCGTCTTGCCGTCCAGCGAGCCGAGCCGCGGCGCCATCGGTATCAGTTGAATCGCCGGCGGCGTGCCCTTGGGGTTGAGCCCTTCGACCTTCGGCTGCGCCGCCGGCGTTTTCGCCGGCTTCGCGCTCGCCTTGGTCTGCTTCTGCTGTGCTTCCGTGGTGGCCCCAGCCAGCAGCGCCGGAGAAATTCCAAGCAGCGACAACATCTTTCTTCGATTCATGCGCACCCCTCCCGCCGGATTCTGGAATCGCGGAACCCCTGCGACCGCCTATTTATAGTCCCGCACGGACCGATTTGCAATGTAATCGGCTACCGGACAAACCGAGCAGCCCGGAAGCAATCGCCTCCGGGCTCAAGAAAACAGCGGGCTGGCCCCGTCTCAGGGTTAGTTCTGTTGATGTGGCGCAGGCGGTGCCGCAGGCGGCGCAGCCGCTGCATGTCCCGGCCCGGCCGGCGGCGCGACTTTGGGCACGGGAGGAATAGGCACATTCCCATCCAGCGCGAACGTGTAAAGCCGTCCCTTCCCGGCGCGGCCCGCCAGAACGCTGACGTACTGTTTGCCGTCGAGCATGTAGGTCACCGGATTCGCAAATCCCTGCACCAGCCTCACGTGCCACAGATTCTCGCCCGTATCCGCACTGAGTGCCGCGAAATCGCCGTCGCGCGATGAGGCAAACACCAAATTGCCGGCCGTGGTCATCGTGCCGCCGCCGCCCATCTCCGCAAGGCGCCAGCGCTCTTTCTCGGTGGCTGGGTCGATAGCCACCAGGTATCCGCCCGCCGCCGAGGTGGGCGGAGGAGCTGGCCGTTGGCCAGGAGCCGTCGTCGGGCGCCGGAAGGTGATCCCGAAGTTGTACTCGCCGACCTCGTACTTGAATTTGGCGTCTTCGACATACGTGAAGCTGCTGGCGGCTCCGGGGGCCACGTATACGAGCCCGGTGTTGGGGTTGTAGGACATCGCCGTCCAGACGTGCCCTCCACCCGCGCCGGGCCACTCCGTCGTGCCCTTCGTGTCGTAATTCGCGTCGGTATTAACGATGTGACGGCCGGTCTTGGGATCAATCCCCTTGGCCCAGGTGATCTTTTGCAGAGGTGCGGCGGAAATGAACTTCCCGGTCTTGCGGTCAATCACGTAGAAATATCCGTTCTTGGGCGCCTGCATCAGGACGTGGCGGAGTTTTCCGTTGATCTTGATGTCCGCCAGGACCATATCCGCGATGGAATCGTAGTCCCACACATCCCCCGGAGTCGTCTGGAAATGCCAGACGTACGCGCCGGTCTCGGGCCTGAGGGCGATGATCGAGCAGGTGAACAAATTGTCGCCAGGCTTCGGGCCGCGAAGTTGGCCGACCCAAGGCGCGCCTTGCCCTGTTCCGATATAAAGGAGGTCGAGCTGGGGATCGTAGGAAATCGCGTGCCATGCATTTCCGCCTCCGCCGAGCTTCCACCACTGGCCGCTCCATGTCTTCGCGGCCATCTTCATGGCCTTGTTTTCAAACGGCTTCGACGGATCACCCGGCACGGTGTAGAAGCGCCAGATCTGCTTGCCCGTCTCTGCATCGTAGGCGGTCACGTAACCGCGCAGCGCAAATTCGCCGCCGCCGTTGCCGATAATCACCTTGCCTTTCACGATGCGCGGCTGCCCCGTGATGCTGTAGTCGGAGTTCTGATCCGCGGTATGGACTTCCCAAACCACCTTGCCCGTTTCCGCGTCCAGCGCCACCAGCCGCGAGTCCAGCGTGCCGACGTACACCTTGCCTTCGTACACAGCCACGCCGCGATTGCCGGGGCCGCAGCACAAGCTCGGACCGGTGCGGACACGATTTGGATTTCCCCGCGATCCCGGCGGAAAGTTCAGGTGGCCGAGTTGCGGGTCCCAGCGCCACTTGGGTTTGCCCGTGCGCGCGTCCACGGCAAAAACGACGCTCCACGGCAGCGTCCCGTAGAGCGTGCCATTCGAGATGATGGGAGTCGCTTCGAGCTGGCCGGGGTCGGACCCGGTGTCGTAATACCAGGCCAGTCCCAGCCGCTTCACGTTGCTCGCGTCAATCTGGTGGAGCGGGCTGTAGTGCGTCTCGGCGTAATCGTGCCCGCTGGTGAGCCACTCGTCGCCATTGTGCGCCGCATTCTTTAGCGCGGCGTCGTCCACGGGCCGGGACTGTTGCGCGACAGCCGTGCTGGCCGGCAGAGCGGCCATCACTGCAATCAGCCACCACCTCTTTCCGTAGTTGGTTGCCATTGGAAAACCTTCCTCTCGTCAAGACTGCGCGTCCAATCCGAATGCAGCGGCGAGTCTATCCCTTTTCGGCCACAATGAAAATGATCCCGGAAGCAATCGCTTCCGGAATCGGCAACAGAGCAGCACGCCCATGTTTCAGGGCTGGTTGGGTTGGTGCGGCTGATCCGGCGCGGGCGTTGCGGCGGGCGCTGGAGCCGCGGCCGCGCCGGGGGCTGCGGGAGGCGCGGTCACGGGCGCGGGCGGAATCGGCGTATTGGCGTCGAGGGCGAAGGTGTAGACGCGGCCCTTGCCCGCGCGCCCGGCGGCCACCGTCACGTACTGCTTCCCATCGAGCATATACGTCACGGGATCGGCAAATCCTTGCAGCAGCCGCACCTCCCACAGTTTCTCGCCCTTGTCCGCGCTCAACGCCACGAAGTCCCCAGCGCTCGACGCCGCAAAGACCAGATTCCCGGCGGTGGTCACGGTGCCGCCCCCGTTCAACAGCGGAACGCTCCAGCGGGCTGTTTGCGTCGCCGGATCCCACGCCTCCAGAAATCCTCTGGGAGGAGTGGGCGGCGGATTCTCCGAAAGCGATCGCCGGGGTGCGGATTCATGCGCTGGCGGTTTGGCCGGACGACCGCGGATATTTTCTGGAGATACACCGGATGCGGCGGGGGTTGGCGGCGGAGTTTCCGGCGGAGAGCTCACAGGTTTCAGCGGCGTTGAGTTATCCGGGAACGGTGAAGGCGTTTCACATCCATCGCAAGCAGACCGATTGCTGGACGCCGGTGGCGGGGATGTTCCAGGTGGCACTGGCGGATTTGCGCGAAGGGTCGCCGACGTTCGGACAGCGGAACACGATGTATGTTGGCACGCTGCGGCCGTGGCAGATTCTGATTCCGCCGGGCGTCGCGCACGGATATAAGGTGATCGGCGGGGAACCGGCGCTGTTGGTTTACATGACCGACCGGTTTTACGATCCCGAGGACGAGGGGCGCATTCCGCACGACGACGCGGGCATTCATTACGATTGGGAAACGCAGCACAAATGAAGATATTAGTTACCGGTGGCGCGGGGTTCATCGGGTCGGCCTTCGTGCGCATGGCGTGCGCCGAAGGGCTGGAGGTGTGGAACCTGGACAAGCTGACTTACGCGGGCAATCTGGAAAATCTGGAGGCGTTGCCTGCGAAAAGCGACTACCATTTCGTGCAGGGCGACATTTGCGACGCGGAGGCGGTGGACCGGTTGATGAGCGGCGGGAAGCCGGACGCGGTGGTGCATTTTGCCGCAGAATCGCATGTGGACCGGAGCATTCTGTCGCCGGACGCGTTCTTCGAGACGAATCTGCGCGGGACGTTTACGCTGCTCGAGGCGGCGCGGAAACACGGCATCCAGCGGTTCTGCCACGTATCGACGGACGAGGTTTACGGAAGCCTGGAAGAACCACTGGAGGCGACGGAGGAATTTCCGCTGCAACCGAACAGTCCGTATTCGGCGTCGAAGGCGGGCTCGGACTTACTGGTGCGATCGTATTCGAAGACGTATGGACTGCCGGCGATCGTAACGCGGGCGTCGAATAACTACGGACCGCGGCAGTTTCCCGAGAAACTGATGCCGCTGATGATTTTGAACGCCCTCGACAGCCGGGAATTGCCGGTATACGGCGACGGGATGCAGGTGCGGGACTGGCTGTACGTGGACGACCATTGCCGGGCGCTGATGACGCTGCTGACGCGGGGGCGGCCGGGCGAGGTGTACAACATCGGGGGAAGCCGTTCGCTGCCGAATATCGAAGTGGTGAAACGGATTCTCAAGGCGACGGATCGGCCCGAGGAGCTGATCCGGTATGTGGAAGACCGGCCGGGGCACGACCGGCGCTACGCGTTATCGAGCGCGAAACTTACGTGGGAGACAGGTTGGGCGCCGCGGATACCTTTTGGGGAGGGGTTGCGGATGACGATCGATTGGTACCGGGAAAACGAAGGATGGGTGCGGCGCGTGCGTTCCAAGGAGTACTTGGAGTACTACGCGAAGAATTACGAGAGCCGCGGGGTTTAACCCGTTTCTTCCGATGCGTGTCATTTCGAAGAAAACGAGATACGGGTTGCGGGCATTGGACGCGCTGGCGCGGAACTATGGCAAGGGGCCGATGCTGGTTTCGGCGATCGCGGAGGGCGAGGCGATTCCGAAGAAATTTCTGGAATTGATTTTGTTGTCGCTGAAGTCGAACGGGATCGTCGATAGCAAACCCGGCCGCGGGGGCGGGTATCATCTGGCGAAAAAGCCGGAACTGGTAACGCTGGGCGCGGTGATCCGGGTGATCGAAGGGCCGCTGGCGCCGCTGCCCTGTGCGAGCGAGACGGCGTACCGGCCGTGCGCGGAGTGCGGCGACGTGCGGACGTGCGGCACGCGTCTCGTGATGCGGGAGGTACGGGACGCGGTGGCGCGGATTTTGGACCGGACGACGTTGGCCGATGTGTGCCACAGGGTGGACGGGCTGCGGGACGACATCGCCGAAGAAGCGCTGATGGAGGCGCGGGGCCTGCTTTAAGCGGGGCGGAGCACTACGCGGGAATGGGCGTATGGCCGGCGTAGGCTTCGAGCACGTCGGCGGCGTTGCCGTCCCGGACCAGGCGGCCATGATCGAGCCAGATGGCGCGGTCGCAGAGCAGTTTGATCATGCCGGGGCTGTGAGAGACGCTGACGATGGTTTTACCCGACTGCGAGAGGGCCTGGATGCGGCCGAGGCATTTTTCCTGGAATTCGGCGTCGCCGACGGTGAGGATTTCGTCGGTGATGAGAATATCGGGGTCGAGATTGACGGCGACGGAAAAGGCGAGGCGCATGACCATGCCTGTCGAGTAAGTGCGAAGGTGCTGGTCGATAAAATCGGCGATGCCGGAGAAGTCGACGATTTGATCCATAAGTTCCATCGTCTTCTTCCGGGAGAAGCCGAGGAGGGAGGCATTGAGCTTGATGTTCTCGCGGCCGGTGAGATCGGGATGGAAGCCGGAGCCAAGCTCGAGCAGGGCGGCCACTTTCCCGGACACGCGGACGGAGCCCACTTCGGGAGGAGCGAGACCGGCGATCAAGCTGAGCGTGGTGCTTTTTCCGGCGCCGTTGTGGCCGACGATGGCGACGCGCTCCCCTTGCTCGATGCGGAAGGAGACGTCGTTGAGCGCATAGAAATCGTTCCGGGAGGACTTTCCGAACCAATCGCGGAGGTGGTCTTTGAACAGGCGCTGGCCGCCCTGACGATGATAGATCTTGCTGACGTTTTGAAATTCGATAACCGTCATAGCGGGATGCCGATCACAAATAATTGTAGAATCGGCGCTTGAGACGCTGAAAAACGGCGAGGCCGAGGAAAAGCATTAAGAACGATCCGAGGCCGAATTTCCAGAGGAGCGTCGAGGGCGGCGCCTTGGCTTCGAGAATTATGAAGCGCTGGGCGAGAACGAGGGCGGCGATGGGATTGAGCTGGTAGATTTCCCGGAAGCGCTGAGGAATGACCGAGAAGCCATAGACGATGGGAACGAGCCAAAAGAGGACGGCGGTGAAGGACTCGACGACGTAACGCGTGTCGCGGACGTAGACATTCACGCCGGAGCAGATGAGTCCGAGGCCGCAAACGAAGACGATGGCGAAGAACCACACGACCGGCAGCCAGAACCAATAAACGTTCACGCCGAGGTGGGAGCCGAGCGCGAAAACGACGAGCAGGCCGATCTGCGCGGCGAGATGGACGACGGTGGAGAGGACGCTGGCGATGGGAAGAATCTCGCGCGGGAACGGAACGCGTTTGATGAGCGCGGCGCCATCGACGATGCAGGTGGTGCTGGAGATCCAGGCGGCGGTGAAGAAATTAAACGGGACCAGGCCGCAGAGAAAGAAGACGGCGTAATGGGGCGTGGAATTGACGAAGATCTTGGTAAAGACGAAAACGAGTACGCCCATCATCACCAGGGGATTCAGCAGCGACCAGAAAACTCCGAGGGACATGTTGCGGTAGCGGATGCGGAAATCTTTGAGAACGAGATTTCGCAGGACGTAAAGATAGTCGCCTTTCCACCTCACCGGTTATTTCTCCGAACCCTCAACTTTCTAGTGTAAACCTTAGGGCGTGAATGCACCATGCGATGGGACAATGGGGACATACGCTATGAGCACATCCGAATCGACGGTTACGACGCCGTTACAGGCCGAAGAATTGCGCCTTATGCACGCCTGGTGGCGCGCGGCGAATTATCTTTCGGTGGGACAAATTTATTTGATGGGTAATCCGCTGCTGCGCGAGCCGCTGACGATCGGCGACATTAAGCCGCGGCTGCTGGGGCATTGGGGCACGACGCCGGGACTGAATTTCATCTACGTCCATTTGAACCGGTTGATCAAGCTGCGCGATCTGAACGTGATTTATATCGCGGGGCCGGGGCACGGCGGTCCGGGAATGGTGGCGAACACGTATCTGGAGGGGACTTACTCGGAAGTTTACAGCCGCATCACGCAGGACGAGGAGGGGATGAGGCGGCTGTTCAAACAGTTTTCGTTTCCCGGCGGGATTCCGAGCCACGTGGCGCCGGAGACGCCGGGATCGATTCACGAAGGCGGCGAATTGGGGTATTCGATCGTCCACGCATTCGGCGCGGCATTCGACAATCCCGATCTGCTGGTGGCGTGCGTGGTGGGAGACGGGGAAGCGGAGACGGGGCCGCTGGCGGCGAGCTGGCATTCGAACAAGTTTCTGAATCCGGCCACGGACGGCGCGGTGCTGCCGATTCTGCATTTGAACGGGTACAAGATCGCCAATCCCACCATTCTGGCGCGGATTCCGCCCGAGGAACTGGACGAGTTGATGCGCGGCTATGGCTACGATCCGCATTATGTGGAAGGGCACGAGCCGGAAGCGATGCACCAGTTGATGGCGGCGACGCTCGACACGGTGATCGGCAAGATACAGGCGATTCAGCAAGACGCGCGGACGAACGGCGTGAAGGACCGGCCGCGGTGGCCGATGATCGTTTTGCGGACGCCGAAGGGATGGACGGGGCCGAAGGAAGTGGACGGATTGAAGACGGAGGATTACTGGCGCTCGCACCAGGTGCCGATCGCGGACATGGCCACGAAGCCGTGGCATGTGAAGCTGCTGGAAGAGTGGATGAAGACGTACAAGGCGGAAGAGTTGTTCGACGAGCGGGGCACGCTGCGGGCGGACATCGCGTCGCTGGCGCCGGTCGGGGAGCGGCGAATGAGCGCGAATCCGAACGCCAACGGCGGGCTGTTGCTGAAAGATTTGGAGCTGCCCGATTTTCGCCAATACGCGATCGCCGTTGGGAAACCGGGCTGCGTGGATGGCGAAGCGACGCGCGTGCTGGGTGAATTTTTGCGAGGTGTGGTGGAGAAGAACGCGGGGCGGCGCAACTTCCGCATTATGGGGCCGGACGAAACGAATTCCAACCGGCTGGGCGCGGTGTTCGAGGCGACGAACCGGGTGTGGATGGCGGAGACGCTTTCCTATGACGATCATCTGGCGCACGACGGGAGGGTGATGGAGGTGTTGAGCGAGCATCTGTGCCAGGGGTGGCTGGAAGGGTATTTGCTGACCGGGCGGCACGGGTTTTTCTCCTGTTACGAGGCGTTCATCCACATCGTCGATTCGATGTTCAACCAGCATGCCAAGTGGCTGAAGGTGACCCGGCATATTCCATGGAGAAGGCCGATCGCGTCGCTGAATTATTTGCTGACTTCGCACGTTTGGCGGCAGGATCACAACGGATTCAGCCACCAGGACCCGGGGTTCATCGATCACGTGATCAACAAGAAAGCGGAGGTGGTGCGCGTCTATCTTCCGCCGGACGCCAATACGCTGCTATCCGTCGCCGCGCATTGTCTGAGCAGCAGGAATTATGTGAACGTGATCGTGGCGGGCAAGCAGCCGGCGCCGCAATGGCTGAGCATGGAGGCGGCGGTGCGCCACTGCACGGCGGGCATCGGAATCTGGGAGTGGGCGAGCAACGACGCGGGCGTGGAGCCGGACATCGTGATGGGCTGCGCGGGCGACGTCCAGATGCTTGAAACGCTGGCCGCGGTGGCGCTGCTGAGGCGGGACGTGCCGGAGATCAAGATCCGCGTGGTGAACGTGGTGGACCTGATGGCGATGCAGCCGCCGGGCGAACATCCGCACGGGTTGAGCGACGGCGACTTCGATGCATTGTTCACCAAGAGCAAGCCGATCTTATTCAACTATCACGGTTATCCGTGGTTGATTCACCGGCTGACGTACAGGCGGACGAATCACGACAACATCCACGTTCGTGGGTATAAAGAAGAAGGCACGACGACGACGCCGTTCGACATGTGTGTGCGGAACGAGATCGACCGTTATCATCTGGCGATGGCGGCGATCGACCGGATTCCCAGGCTGAAGGACGTAGCGGCGCAGGCGCGCCAGGGATATCGCGACAGGCTGACCGATCACGAATTGTACATTCGCGAATACGGAGACGACATGCCGGAAGTTCGCGATTGGCGCTGGCCGTACTGACGCCGCATGTTGATACTCGTTTTAAACTGCGGCAGTTCGTCGTTGAAGTTTCAGTTGATCGAGACGAGCGCGGACAAGATCGCCGCGAATGCGGATCGGGCGCTGGGGCGCGGATCGATCGAGCGGATCGGCGCGGTGGATTCGAAGATCACGTTCGAGATCGCGGGAGGGGAGAAGCAGGTTTCGCACCGCCCCGTGCTCAAGCATAAGGAGGCGATCGAGACGGCTTTCGAGTGGCTGACCGGCGACAGCAAGCTGATCGGCGGCCCGCACGAGATCGAGGGCGCGGGGCACCGGATCGTTCATGGAGGAGAGAGTTTCAAAGGGTCCACGCTGATTACCGGCGACGTCTTGAAGGAGATCGAGAAGGCGAGCGATCTGGCGCCGCTGCACAATCCGCATAATCTGAAGGGGTATTTCGCGGCGAAGGCGCTTCTGCCGAACGCCGCTCAAGTGGCGGTGTTCGACACGGCGTTTCATCAGACGATGCCCGCGCACGCTTACCTTTACGCGGTGCCTTACATTTATTACACTCGCGACAAGCTGCGCCGTTATGGATTTCACGGAACGTCGCACCGCTATGTTTCCTACCGCTTCGCGCAGATTCACGGGAAGAAGCGGAGCGATTACCGGCTGATTACCTGCCATTTGGGGAACGGCTGTTCGGTGTGCGCGATCGACCGGGGCGAATCGATCGACACCTCGATGGGATTCACGCCGATGGAGGGGCTGGTGATGGGAACGCGCTCCGGCGACGTGGACCCGGGAGCGGTTCTGTACATGATCGACCGCGCGGAGATGGGCGCGCACGAGGTGGACGTGACGCTGAATACGCAATCGGGGCTGTATGGAATTTCCGGCGTCTCCGGCGACATGCGGGATTTGCTGGAGGCCTCCGGCAAAGGCGTGGAGCGGGCGAAGATGGCCGTGGACGCGTTCTGTTACCGGGTGACGAAATATATCGGAGCGTATTACACGGCAATGGGCGGCGCGGACGCGATCGTGTTCGCCGGAGGGATCGGCGAGAATGCGGCGGCGGTGCGGGAGAAGATCTGCGGGCCGTTGGGAGCTCTGGGGATGCGGTTCGACGCGGAGAGGAACGCGGCGGCGAGCGGCGTGGAGAAGGAAATCAGCGCGGAGGGATCGGCGTTGAAGGCCTGGGTGGTTCCTACGGACGAGGAGCTGCTGATCGCGCGCGACACGCTGCGCTGCATTCTGAATATTCCGCACGAGTGATGGCGGCCTCCGGGCGTGGCACACTGCGAGTATGCCGAAAAAGATCCGCTGGGGCGTGCTTGGGGTTGCGGGCATCGCCGTGAGAAAAGTGATACCCGCAATGCAGGCGGGCGAATGGAGCGAGGTGACGGCGATCGCCTCCCGCGACGAGGGCCGGGCGAAGGAGGCGGCGCGGACGCTGGGGCTTGCGAAGGCGTATGGCTCCTACGAGGACCTTCTGAAGGACTCGGAGATCGACGCCATTTACAATCCGCTGCCGAATCATTTGCATGCGCCATGGTCGATCCGCGCGGCGGAGGCGGGAAAACACGTGTTGTGCGAGAAGCCGCTCGCGATGGATCTGGCGGAGATTCATGAGTTGATCGCGGCGCGGGACCGCGCGGGCGTGAAAATGGGCGAGGCGTTCATGGTGCGCACGCATCCGCAATGGCTGCGGGCGAGGGAGATCGCGCATTCCGGCGAGATCGGGGCGCTGCGCGCGTTCACCGGCGCGTTCAGCTACTTCAACGCCGACCCTGCGAACATTCGGAACGTGCCGGAGTGGGGCGGCGGAGGGATGATGGACATCGGCTGCTATCCGATCTTCACCTCGCGCATGATCTTCGGCGAGGAGCCGCGCCGAGTGAGCGGGCTGGTGGAGTACGATCCGGCGCTGGGCACGGACCGGCTGGCTTCGGCGATTCTCGATTACGCGTCGGGGCAGGCTACGTTCACCTGTAGCATGCAATTGGCGCCGTACCAGCGTGTGCAGATCTGCGGAACGAAGGGGCGGGTGGACATCGGGATTCCGTTCAACGCTCCGCCGGACCGGCCCTGCAAAATCGTGGTGGACACCAAGGGCGATCTTTTCGGCGAGGGCGCGCGCACGGAGGAATTCGCGGTGTGCGATCAATACACGATTCAGGGCGACCTGTTTTCGAAGGCGATTCTCGATGGAGGCGAGGTGGCGGTGCCGCTGGAGGATTCGCTGCGCACGATGGCGGTGATCGAGGCGATTCTCCGCTCGGGGAAGACGGGGCGCTGGGAAGCGCCGGAGGTTTAGCGGGCACGCGGCGGAAATCCTACAATGAAGGTAGGATTCCATGAAAAACCAAGATAGTTTCGACGCGGCCTCGACGCTGCGCGTGCAGGGCGGCGAGTATACGATCTACCGGTTGGACGCGCTCGAAAAAGCGGGGGTGGCGAAACTCGCGCGGGTGCCGTACTCGATCCGTATTCTGCTCGAAAACCTGCTGCGGATGGAAGACGGCGAGACGGTGAAGCGCGCCGACATCGAGTACGTTGCGCAGTGGAAGCTGGACGCGCCGGCGCGGGAGATCAACTTCATGCCGGCGCGGGTGCTGCTGCAGGATTTCACCGGCGTGCCGTGCGTGGTGGATTTGGGGGCTATGCGCGACGCGCTGCGGGCGATGGGCGCGGAGCCGAAGCTGGCCAATCCGCTGATCCCGGTGGATCTGGTGATCGACCATTCCGTGCAGGTGGACGAGTTCGGAACGAAGGGAGCGTTCGACACCAACGCGCTGCTGGAATTCCAGCGCAATCAGGAGCGGTACAGTTTCCTGCGCTGGGGGCAGACGGCGTTCGAGAATTTCCGCGTGGTGCCGCCGGATACGGGAATCGTGCATCAGGTGAATCTGGAATATCTGGCGCCGGTGGTGTTCACGGGCGGGGGAGCGGAAAAGCGGCCGGCGGTTTATCCCGACAGCGTGATGGGCACGGATTCGCACACCACGATGATCAATGGGCTGGGCGTCGTCGGCTGGGGCGTCGGCGGAATCGAGGCCGAGGCGTGCATGTTGGGCCAGCCGGTTTCCATGCTGCTGCCTCAAGTGGTGGGGTTCCGGTTGAAAGGCAAGCTGCCCGAGGGCGCGACGGCGACCGATTTGGTTTTGACCGTGACGCAGATGCTGCGCAAGAAGGGCGTGGTGGGCAAGTTCGTGGAGTTCTACGGACCGGGCGTGGCGTCGTTGAGCCTGGCCGACCGCGCGACGATCGGCAACATGGCGCCCGAATACGGAGCGACGATCGGCGTGTTCCCGGTGGATCACAAGACGATCGAGTATTTGAAGTTGACCAACCGGCCGCCGAAGCTGATCGCGCTAGTCGAGGCGTATTTCAAGGAGCAGGGATTGTTCCTGACGGAGAGTTCGCCGGAGCCGGAATTTTCGGACACGCTGGAATTAGACCTGGGCACGGTGACGCCGTCGCTGGCCGGGCCGAAGCGTCCGCAGGACCGGATCGATCTGCCCGATGTGAAGGCGAATTTCCTGAGCGGGCTGGGCGCGGCGCCGCGCGAAACCACGATGGGGAGCAACGGGACGGCGGCGACGATCCGCGAAGGCGCGGTGGTGATCGCGGCGATTACAAGCTGCACGAATACGTCGAATCCGTCGGTGATGATGGCGGCGGGATTGGTGGCGAAGAAGGCCGTCGAGAAGGGTTTGAAAACGCCCGCCTGGGTGAAGACCAGCCTTGCGCCGGGATCGAAAGTGGTGATCGATTATTTGAGCGACGCCGGGCTGATGCCGTACTTGGAGGCGTTGAAGTTCAACCTTGTGGGCTACGGCTGCACTACGTGCATCGGCAACAGCGGACCTCTGCCGGAGGAGGTGGCGGAAGCGGTGCAGCGGGAGAAACTCGTGGTGGCCGCGGTGTTGAGCGGTAACCGCAATTTCGAGGGACGCATTAATTCCCTGGTGCGGGCGAACTATCTGGCGTCGCCGCCGCTGGTGGTGGCTTACGCGCTGGCCGGACGGGTCGATGTGGATCTGCAAAACGAGCCGATCGGCGAGGGGAAAGACGGCGCTCCCGTTTATCTGCGCGACATCTGGCCCACGCCGGCGGAGGTGGAGGCGGTGGTGCGGCAGTCCGTGCGCACGGAGATGTTCGCCAAGGAATACGCGGAGGTGTTTCAGGGAGATGCGACGTGGAATTCGATCCGGGTGCCGAAGGGCGAGTTGTACCAATGGGCGGCGAAATCGACGTACATCAAGAAGCCGCCTTATTTCGACCAAATGGCCGATCCGGAGGCGCCGGTGCGCGATCTGGCCGGGATGCACGTGCTGGCGATGTTGGGCGATTCGGTGACGACGGACCACATATCGCCGGCCGGCTCCATCGCCGTGGACAGCCCGGCGGGGCGGTATTTGATCGAGCAGGGCGTGAAGCCGGCGGATTTCAATTCCTACGGCGCGCGGCGCGGCAATCATGAAGTGATGGTGCGCGGGACGCTGGCCAATATCCGCCTGAAGAATCTGATGGCGCCGGGGACGGAGGGCGGATGGACGACGCACATTCCGAGCGGGGAGCGGATGTCGATCTACGACGGCGCGATGCGGTATCAAAGCGACGGAGTGCCGCTGTTGATCGTGGCGGGCAAGGAATACGGCTCCGGTTCGTCGCGCGATTGGGCGGCGAAGGGAACGCTGCTGCTGGGGGTGAAGGCGGTGATCGCCGAAAGCTTCGAGCGCATTCATCGATCGAACCTGGTGGGGATGGGCGTGGTGCCGCTGCAGTTTTCGCCGGGTGAAAACCGTGAGACGCTGGCGCTGACCGGCGACGAAACGTACGCCATCGAAAACCTGGCGGGCGCGATCGAGCGGAGCGAGCGGGCGCGGGTGCGCGTGGTGGCGGCCGACGGCATGGAGCGCAGTTTCGAGGCGATCGTGCGGATCGACACGCCGCGCGAAGTCGCGTATTACCGCAGCGGAGGGATCCTGCCCTATGTGCTGCGGCAGATCGCCAGCGCGGCTCCGGCGACGGCATAGGGCGCGCCGCTATTCCAATACGCGAACGAATTCGGCGACGATGCGGTATTTGTCCTCGTCGGGGTCGAGATCCCAGGACGGAAATCCCGGGTTGAGCGATTCCAGGCGGATGCGGGTGTGGCGCCAGCCGGCTTCGGTCGAGGATTTTTCGCTCACGTAGCGTTTCACGGTGTAACGGTTCGTGCCGGAGGTTTCGAGATTTTCGACCAGGACGCGGCGGCCTTGGCGGGAGCCCGCGGCGCCGGCGCGGAAGATGCAGAGGCTGCCGTCGGGGATGGTAGGCTCCATCGATTGGCCGGCGATGCGCGCGGCGAACAGGTCCGGGGTGAGGCGAAGATCTTCCGGCGCCTCCACCCATTCCTCTTCGCTGACCTCGGCGTTGTCGAGAAACTTGCCGGCCGCGACGCGGAGGGAGTAGCGCGGCACATGCGTGCGGAACTGGAGAATTTTCGAGGGGATGTGTTCCCGGTAGAGGCGGTTCACGGCGCGGTCGAAATCCTCGACGGCGACGGCCTCCGGATCGGTGATGCGAAAGTCGTTCGACGCGGAGGATTCGAGAAAATCGAACAGCGCGCGGCCGCCCATTTCTTCGGCTTTGCGGGACAGATCCCCGGCCAGCAATTCCAGAACCTCTGCCTCGTCCTCGCCGGCGATGGCCTCCCAATCGCGCCGGAAGCGTGAATGGATGGCGTTGGCGGCCGGATCTTCGAGCAGCACCCCGGCGTTCTCCAGACCCCTCCCCGGAAGGTAGACCTGGACGAGAGAGTAACGAGGGGTCATGGGAAGCTTATCGGTTAGGGGTTGTAGGGGTAATAACCGCGGCGGGCGCGAACTTTGACGCTGGCCAGATTCACGATGACGTCGATTTTGCGGAACTGCTTCTGCTTGGTGTCGTTGATACTGGGAATGTAGCGCAAAATGTACTGGGTGGTGATTTCGCCGGCGATGTCGGTGATGGCGCGGAACATGCCCTGGGCGAGTTCGGAGGCGTAGCCGCCGGTGCCGACGGTGAAGGTATAGTTGCCGTCGTCGGAGGGCGTGGAGAGATATCCGGAGACGTCGGAGTAAACCTTCTGCAAAGGCGATACGACGCGGCCGCCGGTGTCTTCGGCCAGCCTCACCAGATTGCGCTCGTCGGGGGTGATGTCGCCGAAGGAGACGGTGCTGATGCAATAGACGGTGACGAGTTCGCGCTGGCACAACTCCAGCACCTCGGCCAAGGTTTTCTTGCTCGCGTTATCGTGGCCGTCGCTGATGATCACCAGCACGCGGCGCGGCTCGATCGGTTCGCCGGCGACCATTTTGTGTTTGGTGATGGCCATGTAGATGGCGTCGTAGAGGGCGGCGCCGCCGGCCGGCTTCAGCTTGCGGATCTTTTGAGCGATCTCGTCGCCGTCGGTGGTGGTGTTAATCAGGAGTTCGGGTTCGTTGGTATAGGCGATCAGAAAGCCGCTGTACTTTTTATCGCCCGGCATCAGGGTGATGGCGAGCTCGGCGGCGGCGTCCTGGTAGTGCTTCCATTGCAGGCGCGATGCGTTGCTCATGTCGACGATGAAGCCGGCCACTACGGGTTGGCTGCGCTCGCGGCTGAAGAACTGAAGCGTCTGTTCCTTGCCTTCGTCGAGAATCTTGAAATCCTTTTGATCGAGATTGGAGACGAAGCGCCCGTGGAAGTCGGTGACGGTGACCGGAACCACGACTTCGTTGACCTGGACGTGGATGTTGGAATCCTCGCCCTTCGCGGGCGTTTGAACGGCGGCGGGCACTGTGGCGCTGGCCTGGGTGGCGACGGGGTGGGGC
>VFSW01004595.1_pt1 | contig 20559 bp, 28 predicted proteins | sample 5358111 | NCBI WGS metagenome assembly VFSW01 (sample SAMN11554181, study PRJNA540505) | mine drainage metagenome | isolation source: sediment from site ElyBrook_90M | place: USA: Ely Copper Mine, Vershire, VT | collected 2017
CAAAGTCTTAAAAGGACCGCCTGAAGGCGGGGGCTTTGCTCCCAAAGAGGGATAGAAAAAAGCCGCACCAAAGGTGCGGCTTTCGCCAACGTTCAGAGAGGGACGACCTGGTCGGACCTATAAAATTTCGAGGGCAGCCTCCGGGCAAGATTGGCTGCCATCGCATACTGACCGTGCCGACGCAGTAGTTCGATCAAAACCGCGGCATGCTCTTCCCACATATGGGCATTGAGACACTCGACTTTCGTGCGATTATCGATATAGAAACTCAAGCCGCAGACCGGACACGTCCTTGCAAGCGGACTCGTATCTTCCATAACTGCTCCTTTTGTTTATCTGACGTTAATTATGCCAGTCCTTCAAAAAGATTCAAATAGTCGCGCTGACCGCCTCGATGAAAAGAAACAGCGGAAATTCTTTGCGGGCGCGATTCTCGGCGCTCTGGCGCGGCCCGGGCGCGCTCTCTTTATGCGACACCCATTCCTCGAGCCGCGCCGCCACGAAACCGTTCTTCTGAAAGGTTTTGAAGTACGCTTGAAGCGGCCTATGGAACGAAATGGTTTTAGCGCCATCTTTTCGGCCGGGCGCCATTTCTATCTCTGCGCGCGATTCCGAAATATATTCGTCGACGCGGCGATATTGCGTATTGGTCGTTTCGTCAAATCCCCATTGCGACCGTTTCGGTATCCGAAACGCGGGATGATTGAGCACGATATATAATCTGCCGCCGGATCTTAAAAGACGGGCTGCCTCGGCCACGGTCGCCGGCATATCCTCGATATTCTGGAGCGCTAAAATGATCGTGATGGCGTCAACGGAATGGTCTTCTACGGCAGTGACGGCCGTTGCCGGCGCGACGTGGAACGAAACACCCGCCGCGCGCGCTCTCGCCCGATCGATAAGCTCGGGCGACGCATCGACGCCGATGGCCGTCGCGCCGGCGGCGGCAAATGCGCGCGTGAAAAACCCTTGGCCGCAGGCCAGGTCAAGGATGGTCATGCCTTTGCGCGGCGAAAGAAGCCGCATCAAGTTCGGCAATATCACCTGTGACTGGTAGGTGTCGGCGTTCGTTTCGAGCAGGTCGTCATACCAATCGGAAACGCTGCCCCACGAGGTATCGTCTTTCTTTTTCATAGACTAAAACATAGTAGCGGTTTACTCCGCGGTCGGCAACAGAGGAATATCACCCGCGCCGCGGCGGACGACCTCCACGGCCGCGCCGGAAAAGCGGACCAGCGTTGAGGGCAATCCGGAGCGCGTGCCGCCGTCTTCATAAAAATCGACCGCATCGCCGAAATAGGCGCGGGCTTCGGCAATGGTCGCCGCGGGCGGACAGCCTTCGGGGTTGGCGCTTGGCGCGACCAAGGGGCCGGTGCGGGAAAGCAGCGCGCGGAGCGTCGGCAGCGCGGGCATGCGGAATGCGACCGCGTGCGTGCCGCGATGCAAATGCGCGAATTCTTCGCGCGGGCAATCGAGAATCACCGATATCGGCCCCGGCCAAAGCTTTCTAAGAATCGTGCTTTGGGTCTCGGTCGGCACGATGCCGAATTCCGCGAGCGACGATTCCGAGGGAATAAGGACAATGAGAGGTTTCGCGGAATCGCGTTGTTTCAATTCAAAGATGCGGGCGACCGCGGACGGGTCCTTCGCGGCAGCGACAAGGCCGTAGAGCGTGTCTGTCGGCACCACCCCCACACCTCCGTCTAAAAGTATTTGCGCGGGCGAAGCCATGGGTGAATGATTCTTTTCTCTCTTGACTAGCGAGTGGGGCGAAGTAGTCCGCTTATTGCGGGGTCTGGCCCGAAGGACCTTGCGATCCCTCTGGCGCCTGGTTCGCTGGTGAAGTGCCGGCAAGGCATTGCGCGAGGGCCGGCGTCGGCGTCCAGCCGCAACTGCCGCTCGGCTGCCGTGCGCACGTTGCCGTTTTATAGCACGCGAACTGCGGCAGATATACGCACGCAGAAACAACGGTCTGGTCCGAACATATCTCTTTGCTGCAGCCGGTCGGCTTGCACTCCGGCAAGACCGTGGTGCCGCCCTCGGCGATCACCACCGGAATAATGAGCGCATCATCCTTTGTAGGATCTCCCGAAGGGTTGTCTTTCTCTAGAACAAGCTCACCGGGACCCGGCGCTGCCGCCGTAAAGGTAAGCGTCGCCTGGAACGGCACGAAACTCGTCGTCATCCAATCGCTTTGCGCTTGGGCCTGCCCTTCCGCCACCACCGCACCGCGCGCATCTTTCAATTTGACGGGGAAGACCGCCTCGAAGTACCAAGGGCCGACGGCCTCGCCGGACACTGTCAGGGGACTTTTCACGGTGTCGCCCGGCTGGGGCGAATTCAATCTGATAAGATTGTCTTTCTCCAACACATTGCCGATATCTTGCACGAAATGCCGCCCGTCCGGAGTCGTACACTGTGCGGGGTACGTCTCTTGGATGGGATAGCGGGCCGCGCAATCGGCAAAACTGCTTATGGCCGCAGTCGTCGCCCCCGGCCGCAGGGATCCGTAGTAATAGACCATCCCTGCCCCGATGAGGACGATTGCCGCCACGAGGAGAAAGATTCGCTTTTTCATATACCTATAGTACTAGGGGCGCGTGCAGGCGACAAGAGGGCCCGTGACGGGCGGAATTCTATTGCGCTATACTAAAGGAATGGACCGCAACGACCATGCCCCCACGGGAGAACCGGACGACAAGAAACCGCTGCGAATCTTGCCGGTCGTCCTTGACGTCGGCTTTACCATCGCCATTCCCTTGGTCGCCCTCGCGCTCGGCGGACGGCTTCTCGATAAACACCTCGGCTCAAGTCCTTTATTCCTTTTGACAGGAATGCTTCTTGCCATTACTATTTCGACTGTCATCGTCTACAAGAAGATCTCGAAACTGTTATAACATGCTGAACATCTCAATCCCGCCGGAAGTCATCGGCAGTATCGGCCCGCTCCCGATCACCAATACGCTCCTTTCGGCCTGGCTGGCCATGGCGGTCTTGACTATCCTCGCGTTCATCTTCAAGAGATCCCTGAAGCACTTGCCCGGCGCTTTCCAAAATGCGATCGAAATGACCGTTGAAGGCGTCCTCGACTTCATGGAAAACGTCGCGGGCGACCGGCGTACGGCGGAAAAATTCTTCCCCGTCGTCGGCACTATCTTTCTTTTTATCCTCACCGCGAACTGGCTCGGCGTCTTTCCCGGGCTCGGCTCGATCGGATTCTTCGAAGGTTCCGGCGCCGCCGCAAAATTCGTGCCGCTCTTCCGTTCGACATATTCGGACCTCACCATGACCTTGGCGCTCGCCGTTACCGTGGTCGTTATGAGCCATATCGTCGGTCTGGTCTCTATCGGGGTAAAGCATCACCTCGGTAAATTCATAAGCTTCAAAAGCCCTATCGCGTTCATCGTCGGTCTCCTGGAAATAGTGAGCGAGGTCGCCAAGATCATTTCCTTGTCATTCCGGTTGTTCGGCAACATCTTCGCCGGCGAGATCCTCCTCCTTATCATCACCTTCCTCGTTCCCTACGTCGCGGCCGTCCCCTTCCTTGGGCTAGAGATCTTCGTCGGCTTCATCCAGGCGCTCATCTTCGCTGTACTTGCCATGATGTTCTTCGGGAGCGCGACGAGAGAAGCACACTAGGTTCCCGGCCCGCACCAAGATAAATCCGTCCGCTCGCACATAAAAAAACCACTCCGCGATTTTCGCACGGAATGGTGTTGGCTTTTATGCCGGGGCTATGCCTTGACCATCGCGAAGAGGAAATTCACAAACTCCCCATTCGCGTTGGCACTAGTGAGCCTCCGGACATTCACGGTCTTGATTGCTCGCATCAATGCCGGCACGCTCACTATCTTTGCGAACGCTTCGCCGGGAATTCGCCTGAGCCACGAGGCTTCCGCGGCGACCGTGGTCAGCGGCTTTTTCAGCATGAGGTCGGGCATTTCGACGCCCACGGCCATGAACTCGGCGGCATTCGCGTGCCGGAGACCGCGGTCCAGAGCGTAGCGCTCCACTTGATTACGATTCACCCGGAGCCCTGGAAAGTGGAGTTCCACCACGACTCCTGGTCGAGCGAGACTTTGGTCGTCGCGGAAGAACGTCATCGCTTCCTCATCAACCTGGTCTAATTTCGCCAGGCCGACCAGGTCGCGGGCGTAACCGCCGGTGGTGACCCTCACTACGGTGTTGGTGGTGGTGGTCTTCTCCGCCTCTTTATCTCCAATGAACTGAATTTCTTTGACCATACTATTTTCCTCTGGGACTAGTTTTTGAATATGATGCGCTTGCCTCTGCGCCTCATAGCATTCCTTCGTCCGCATGAAAGGGCTGCCGATGCTGACCCTATCATTACTATACATACTTGTCAATACTATCCTTCAGAAGATGTCCCTGCTATGATAGCCGCATATTGCCCATGCGGGGCGCTCTTTTTTACTCGTTAATCATTTTAGAATGGAACCACAAACTGCAGCCCAGACGGTACAGGCAGCCAGTCAGCTTACCAATATCGCGGCGGCGCTCGCCATCGGCCTCGGCGCCATCGGCCCCGGTCTTGGCATCGGCCTCCTGGCCGGCAAAGCGATGGAAGCGATTGGCCGCAACCCCGAAGCATCGGGGAAAATCCAAACGGCAATGATCCTTGCCATCGTCTTTGCCGAAGCTATCGCGATATATGCGTTGGTAGTTGCTCTTATCATAAAGTTTGTTTAACCAAATTTTCAGTTTACAATTCTCAATTTTCAGTGAGTGTTCAAGGCTTCAAGGCTCAAGGTTAGAAAATTGATTCATTGAGATATCCGTGAAAATTGCAAAATTGATAATTGAAAATTAAAACGATGTCTTCATTGGTTTTGGCGCTCGGCATCAACTGGAAGATCCTCATCACCCAAGTGATCAATTTCGGCATCCTGGTGGCTATTCTGCGCTGGCTTTTGTACAAACCACTCCTCGAACTGTTGGAAAAAAGGCGGAAAAAGCTGGAGGAAGACCACAAGAATTCCGAAGAGATCGCCCGCAGGCTCGCGGAAACCGCGCTACGGGAAGAGCAAACGCTCGCCGCCGCGCGCACCCGCGGCCAAAAACTCATCGCCGACGCTGAACGGGCGGCAAAGGCGCTCAAGGAATCGCTCGTCGCCGACGCGCGCAAAGAAGCCGCGCAAGTCATCGAGGCCGGCACGCGCGCCCTCGAGGAAGACCGCGTGAAGCTGGCTGCCGACCTTCGCAAGGAGATCGGTACCGTAATGAGCGTCGCGATCGAAAAAAGTCTAGGGGATGTCCTTGACGCCAAAGCCCAGCAAAAATTGGAGACTGCCGCCGTCGAAAGAGTTAAGAAGTTGTAAGTTGAAAGTTGTAAGCAAAACCGTGACCTCTTTTACTTTAAATTTAAATCTTTCAACTTTAATCTAAGCCATGCGCTATTCAGCCACACAATACGCCGAGGCCTTCTACGAGCTCCTTGCCGGCGCGACCGTGCCCACAAAGCGGAAGGATATCGTCGCGCGCTTTGCCGCCACGCTCGAGGCGCACCACGCGACAAAACTTGCCGACGACATAATTTTTCATATGGAAAAGATACGGCAAGAAAGAGAGAACGTGGTCCCGGTCATTGTCCGCACGGCAGGCGCCTCTCACCCCGAATTTCCGAAACACCTCGGCGGCAAAAAGATCGAACTGACCGTCATCCCCGACCCCACCCTCATTGCCGGTACGATAATCACCGTGGGCGATGATCGGATCGACAACAGCGTTCGCGCTCGTTTGAAGGAATTATCAGACGCAATCCATTAATTTATGAAAGACAGCATTTTGGAACAACTGAAGGATGAGATACAAGGGCTCCGCACCGGCCCCGGCCTCGCGCACATCGGCACCGTCATTAAAGTCGGCGACGGCGTAGCCACGATCCGCGGCCTCAGCAATGTCCAATATTCCGAAATGCTCGAGTTCGAAGGTTCACAAGGCGTCTACGGACTGGCCTTAAACCTTGAGGAAGATTCCATCGGCGCTATCATTCTCGGCGATGCGCTTGCCATTCACGAAGGCCAGACGGTCAAAGGCACCGGCCAGGTCCTTTCTATTCCGGTCTCCGAGCAGATCGTCGGCCGCGTGGTCAACTCTCTCGGCGAACCAGTCGACGGCGGCCCAGACCTTCCCGCGACCGGGGCGAATGTAAAGCGCATGCCCTTGGAAAAAGTGGCGCCCGGCGTCATTACGCGCGAAGGCGTCAAAACGCCGCTCCAGACCGGCATCAAAGCTATCGACGGCATGATCCCCATCGGCCGCGGCCAGCGCGAGCTCATCATCGGTGACCGCCAGACCGGCAAAACCGCCGTGGCGATCGACACCATCGTGAACCAGGGCAAAGATACGAAATTTCCGACGCCAGTCTGTATTTACGTCGCCGTCGGCCAAAAGGAGTCGAAGATCGCCCAAATCGTCGAGCATTTGAAAAAATCCGGCGCGATGAAGCACACGGTCGTCGTGGCGGCCAGCTCCGGCGCCGGCGCGGCGCTCCAGTACCTCGCACCGTTCGCCGGCTGCGCCATCGGCGAATACTTCATGGCCAAAGGCAAAGACGCACTGGTGGTTTACGACGACCTTTCCAAACACGCCGTCGCCTACCGCCAAATTTCCCTCCTCCTGCGCCGTCCGCCGGGTCGCGAAGCCTATCCGGGCGATATTTTCTATTTGCACTCGCGCCTTCTGGAGCGCGCCGCCAAGCTTTCCAAGGAATACGGCGGCGGCTCTTTGACCGCGCTTCCCATCATCGAGACCCAGCTCGGCGATATTTCCGCGTACGTGCCGACCAACGTCATTTCCATCACCGACGGCCAAATTTACCTCGAGTCCGGTTTGTTCTATCAGGGTATCCGGCCGGCCATCAACGTCGGTCTGTCAGTCTCGCGCGTCGGCTCGGCGGCCCAGACGAAAGCGATGAAGAAAGTCGCCGGCACGCTTCGTCTGGAGCTTGCTCAATTCCGCGAACTGGCGGCCTTCGCCCAGTTCGGCCAAGACCTCGACCCGGAAACGAAAAAACGCATTGATCGCGGCGCGCGGCTCACCGAACTTCTGAAACAGCTTCAGTTCGTGAACATGCCGTTCGAAGAAGAGGTCGTCTCGATCTTCGCCGCCGTCAACGGCTTTCTGGACGGAGTCGCCGTCGCCGACGTGTCGAAATTCGAAAAAGAATTCATCGCTTATATGAAAGCGCATCAGGGTAAGTTATTGAAGGAAATTCACGACACCGCCGAGTTCAATCCGGAGCGCGAGCAGAAGCTGAAAGAGGCGGCGAGCGACTTTTCATCAAACTATTGGAACAAAGTTTGAAGAAAATCGCAGAATTTATAAAACGGCATCAATCGTTCTTTTCCCAAAGGTGCCCTTCGGAATTTCGAAGAAAGTATAGCAAGCAAAGATGACAAAATATTTCTTAATTATTTTAGCCGTCGTCGTCCTTATTGGATACATTGGGACTTACTTTCTTCTTGGAAACAGGGTTACCCGATCAGACATTATCTTTAAAAATAGTGTGACTGATTGGAATTATTATCTTACCTACCAAAAAAATAACCCTCCATTTGAGACGGCGGGTGCAGACCGAGTTAATGTCGGGCCAAGAAAATATTACTTAACCCATTTAGTAATCGCCAACGAAAGTACGACCAGCAGTAAAAGATTTGGTTTTGAACTTAAATCACTTGGTTACTCGTATCCGACAAGAAATATTCCGGAATCCGAACCAGCAGCCACAACTACGGACCAAATGCTATCAGCATACATAAATACAAAAGATGCAGTAAATGATCCCGTCACCGGCCCGGCAACAGCGAGCTGCGTTTCATTCGAACTAAGTCCCCACACCATTGCCTACGTACCTGTGCTTTACAGAAATAACGGAACAACTGGCTTACGAAGTTTACCGTACGAAATCCTAGTTAAGGAAGGTGACGACGTTTCTTGTAAACAGGAAGATGGTTTACTAAAACCGAATCAGGGAGAAATTTTTGCGCAAAGTACCCTAGAAGTAATTTCCGGGCATCTCGAAGATTACGGCTTTAGAACATTTCCTTCCTTATAGCTGAATTATTATGGCAGTATCCCCAACACTAAAAAATAGAATCCGTTCGACCAAATCCATCAAGCAAATCACCCGCGCGATGGAGGCGGTTTCGGCGGTCAAGATGCGAAAGAGCGAACAGGCGGCTTTGGCGACCCGGCCGTATGCCCTGACGGCGCTCCAAATTCTAAAAAATATTTCAAAAAATCTTGATGCGGATTATGCTTCTCTTTCCCCGCTCCTCGCCGTCCGGCCCATGCAAAAGAACACGCTGGTCGTCGTTACCTCCGACAAAGGTCTTGCCGGTTCTTTCAACACGAATATCCTCCGCCGCGCCGAAGGGTTCATCATAGAAGCGGCGGGTGAGATCGAGCTCGTCGTCGTCGGCAAAAAAGCTCGCGACTATTTCGGCAAGCGCGGCGGAAAGATAGTCGCCGAATTCCATGAGGCCGGTGACTTCGCCACTCTGCCGGAAACAAAACCGCTGGCGACCCTTTTGGAAAGTCGCTACGCGCAAAAGGAAACCGACCGCATCGTCATTCTCTACACCAATTTCCTTTCGGTGCTGAAACAGGAAGTCATTACCCGCGAGCTTCTGCCATTCTCCAATAAGATACTCACAGCGATCATCGAGTCGACCGTTCCGTTGCGCGGCAAGTACGCGGGGATTCCGAATGTGCTCGGTATGGAAACCGAATCGATACCCTATCTGTTCGAACCGAGTCCAAGCGTCGTCCTTCATCACATTTTGCCACGGCTCCTCCATATCGAGATCCACCAAGCCATTCTTGAAGCCAACGCGTCCGAACACTCGTCCCGCATGGTCGCCATGAAGAACGCTTCCGAGAACGCCGGCGAACTTATCGACGACCTCACCCTCGTCTACAACAAGGCCCGTCAGGCGCAAATCACGAAAGAACTTACGGAAATTACGGCCGGCGCGGCGGCGATGGGAACGTAAGATAAAAAGTTGTAAGTTGAAAGTTGTAAGGAAGAGAAAGATGCGTGTCGAAGATTTACAAGTCTATACGAAATTGTGCGATCTCGCGATAGAGATTAGTAAAGTAAGTTTAGAATTTCCAAAATTTGAGGTGTACGAGCTTGGTTCTCAAATTAGACGATCCTCAAATAGTATTCCGGCAAACTTGGCAGAGGGGTTTGGCAATAAGCATACAAACATTTATAGTGAAACGATTAGCCGAGCACAAGGAGAATTAAGAGAAACAATTCATCATTTGCGTATTGCAAACAAAAAAGGTTATATTTCAATGAAACAATTCGAGGAATATCAAAAAAGGTATGAGGAATGCTCAAAAATGCTCTATGGGTTAGAGAAAGCTATCCTCTCGAGACCATCGAAATAATTTTCTTACTTCCAACTTACAACTTTAATCTTACAACTATGCTAGGAAAAATCACACAAATCATCGGGCCGGTCGTCGACGTTCACTTTGAGGATAAAGTGCCGGCCTTATACAACGCGCTCGAAGTCATGCGGACGACCGAAGGTGGCGAGAAAAAGCTCGTCATGGAAGTGGCCCAGCACTTGGGCGGCGGGAAAGTTCGGGCAGTCGCCATGGATTCGGCCGAAGGGTTACGCCGCGGCCTCCCGGTAAAAGACACCGGTGCACCGATCTCTGTCCCCGTCGGCAAAGAAGTTCTCGGCCGGATGTTCAACCTCCTCGGCGAACCCATCGACAACATGGGCGATGTCAGCGTGAAGCAACGCTCACCCATCCACCGCAAAGCGCCGGAATTCACCGAGCAATCTACCGAAGTCAAAATCTTTGAAACCGGCATCAAGGTCATTGACCTCATTGCGCCGTTCATCAAAGGCGGCAAGATCGGATTATTCGGCGGCGCCGGTGTCGGCAAAACCGTTCTCCTTCAGGAACTTATCCGAAACGTCGCCACGGTCCAAAAGGGCTATTCTGTGTTTGCCGGTGTCGGCGAGCGCACCCGTGAAGGTAACGACCTTTACAACGAAATGAAAGATTCCGGTGTTTTGGCCCAAACCGCTCTTGTGTTCGGCCAGATGAACGAAGTTCCTGGCGCGCGCCTGCGCGTTGCGCTTTCCGGCCTCACCATGGCCGAACATTTCCGCGACGTCGAAAACAAAGATGTCCTTCTTTTCATCGACAACATTTTCCGCTTTACCCAGGCCGGTTCCGAAGTCTCCGCACTTCTCGGCCGCATGCCTTCCGCCGTCGGTTACCAGCCAACCCTCGCCTCTGAAATGGGCGAGCTTCAGGAGCGCATCACCTCGACCAAAAAAGGTTCGGTTACCTCCGTCCAAGCCATTTACGTGCCGGCGGACGACATCACCGACCCGGCGCCGGCGACCACGTTCTCGCACCTCGATTCCACCATCGTGCTTTCACGCGCTCTGACCGAACTCGGCATTTATCCGGCCGTGGACCCGTTGGAATCGACTTCGACCGCCCTTGATCCCAACATTGTCGGTGAAGACCATTACAAAGTCGCCCGTGAAGTCCAACGCATCGGCCAGCGTTACAAAGAGCTGCAAGATATTATTTCCATTCTTGGTATCGAAGAATTGTCCGACGACGACAAACTTCTCGTCGAACGCGCCCGCAAGATCCAGCGGTTCCTCTCCCAGCCGTTCAACGTCGCCGAAATCTTTACCGGCCGCCCGGGTCGCTTCGTCACCCGCGCCGAAACCGTCCGCGGCTTCAAGGAGATCATCGAGGGCAAACACGACGACGTACCGGAGCAGAAGTTTTATATGGTCGGGGGCATTGAGGAAGTAAGAAAGTAGATTAAAGTTGAAAGTTGTAAGATTTAAGTAAGGGAAGATTTTTCTTTTTTCTTACTTCTTAACTTACAACTTTAAACTTACAACTTTTATGCATCTCCACATTCACAGTATAGAAAAGACGATCTACGATGGAAACGCTGACGTAATCAGCTTACCTGCCGAATCAGGCATCATTTCTGTTTTGCCCGGCCACACACCGCTTGTCACCGCGCTCAAAGCGGGCACTATTGATATAAAAACTTCTTCTGGTTCGGAATCTTTCAAAATCAAATCCGGTTTCGCGCAGATAAATGGCGAGTCGGTGATAATTTTGGCGGAGTAGTAGTAAGTTGAAAGTTGTAAGCGAGACAAAAAAGCTCTTTTTCTTAACTATCTTACTTAAATCTTACAACTTTCAACTGTTCTAGAACCCCAATTTCTCTTTCACCAAAATCACGTGGATGCGGTCCTTTACCCCTTCCTTTTTGATGATAAGGATTTTTTTGATTTCACTACCGGTCGTGATGTTATATGCCTTGTTGATGCGCACGCTTTCGAGCGGCAACACATACTCGTTAATGCGTGTCATTGCCTCATCCAGGTTTTTGACGACTTTCTGGCCGCCGACCACAAAAATTATTCTCCCACCGGCATAGGGATACGGACCGAGCTGACTGCCGGTATTCGAGACGATAACGATTTCCCCGCCCTGCGTCACCGCGTGAACGCTTGCAATAGCCACATCAGGCGCCGCGCCCATTTCTTTCATTCGGCGGTCGTCCTTTTTCGGGTCCATTTTCGCGAATTGGTTCCGGATCGCATTATACTTTTTATTCTCGAGCAATTCTTTGACCACGCCGATCGAATCCAAAGTCGTCGAAGTCATGTTCATGACCGACGCTCCCTTGGGAATGAGAGCGAACAACTTCTTCTTGGCTGCGTCGCCGTCCTCGACAATATGGGCGGAAATATTGTGCGCATTCAACGCCGCCGCTGTTTCGGCTAGCACGGCATCATCCGCCACAGTGTCCCATTGTTTCGTGGTCATATTTTAGGCGGCGACCCCCAAGAGCTCTCCGAGCCTTGGTTCGTCAAAACCGACCACGATTTCCCCGCCGACGTCGATGACCGGGACACCCATCTGCCCGCTTTTATCTATCATCTCGCGCTGGAGCGCACGATCCATCGTCACGTTTTTTTCAGTATACGTGATCCCGTGTTCGTTGAAATAATCCTTAGCCATATGGCAGAAATGGCAGGTCTTTGTCGTATAAATCGTCACGCTTTTCTTCTTTGCCGTCCCTTCTTTTTTCATAATGTGGGGAGCTCTGCTCCGGTTACCTAATAATCACTAACTTTTATTTATCCTCGGCACCCTCACCGCGGTCTCGCATGGCTGTCACGATGCGCTCGATCGCGATCGCAAACGCCGCATCGCGGAGACTTATATCGTGCGCTCTGTGGAACGCATAAACCTCGCGAAACGCCGTACCCATTATCTCCTTCAACTTTCTATCGACCTCTTCTTCGGTCCACGAAAGACCCGTCTTGTTCTGCACCCATTCGAAATAACTCACCGTCACCCCTCCCGCATTCGCCAGAACATCAGGCACGACCACCATCTTTTTATTCCGCAATATTTCATCAGCTTCCGGTGTCGTCGGCCCATTGGCCATTTCCACGATAACCCGCGCCCGGATCCCTGCCGCATTGGCTTCGGTAATCACCCCGTCAAGCGCGGCGGGGACCAGGATGTCGCAGGTCGTTTCCAAAAGTTCTTCGTTCGTGACCGCTTCGGTGCCAGGCTTTTTATACCCGGTGACCGCGCCCGTTTTCTCCTTCGCTTCGAGGACCTCGTCGGGAACTAGCCCGGCGGCATTGTAAATACCGCCCTTGCTGTCGGACACAGCGACGATGCGAAAACCCGCATCGTGAAGTATTTTCGCCATGAAATAGCCGACGTTTCCGAATCCTTGGATAGCCACAGTGAGATCTTCCGGCTTCAACTTCATTTCCTTCACCAGATCGAGAAGGATGAATGCCCCGCCTTGCCCCGTCGCTTTGTCGCGGCCAAGACTTCCCCCAACGGAACGTGGTTTCCCCGTAAAGGCGCCTGGTTCGCTCCTTTTGGCTATCTTTTCGAACTCATCGAGCATGACCGCCATCGTCGAGGCATTGGTATACACATCGGGCGCCGGCACGTCCTTATCGACGCCTATGTATTTTGCCATGAGGCGCACCCACTGCCGGGCCACGCGCGCCAGATCTTCCTTCGAAAAAACCTTGGGGTCGAGAGCGACGCCGCCTTTGCCGCCGCCCATGGGTATGCCGACGACCGCGCATTTCACCGCCATCGCCGCCGCGAGCGCTTTGACCTCATCGAGGTCCGCATCGGGATGAAAACGGATGCCGCCCTTGTAAGGGCCGCGGGCATTGTTGAATTGTACGCGATAGGCGGGAAAGGTCTTCACGCCCTTGCTCGTCTTAAGCTTGATGCTGCCGCGCAAAATACGATCGGGCGTTTGGAGCCGCGTTACCTCCGACGGGCGGAGTTTAAGCAATGCCGCCGCCCGGTCAAGATTTCTTTTGTAATTCTCAAATGGTGTTTTTTTCATATACAGAACATACGAGACGCGCCACGGATTCGGTTCAGTGGCACGAGCAATGCAAGACGACCCGAGAAAGTTCCTTGGTGAAGTCAGAGGCGACCAGTTCATACCGGATGGTCTTGCCGACGCGCGTGGTGGTGAAATAACCGTTGTCCTTCATCATTTGGAGATGGTGGGATATGCACGCCACGGTCATTCCGAGGCTTTTGGCGATATTCGTGACCGTCGCCGCCTTATAGCGGAACATGAAGCACAAAATGCGCAAACGCGTCGGGTCGCCGGCGATCGAAAGAAGCCTGGCTCGGCGCTCGGTCTCCCGGTCGAGCGGGTATGATCCATATTTTTTGGCGGCAGTCGGTGTTGGCATCACTGTATTATAATACAATCAAACAATCATTCAAGTGTTTGATTGTATTTCACAATGACAAAATGGGCTTGTCATCGGGGCGGCCGAAAGACCGGCGTCGCGGCGGGTTTCCGCGCAGACGTCAGACCTGTATCTTTGAGAAAAGGTACCCGCCGACACTTAGGAGGATAAGAGTGATCACGGCCAACACGCTCGTGTCGAGCAACAGACCGAAATGGGCCGTTCCCACAAGGACATGCCGCAAACCGTCAATCCCATAGGCCAATGGATCAAGGCTGGTGATGACCGTGAGCGCGCTCGGCAGGCCAGCGAGCGGGAATAGCGCGCCGGAGAGAAAAAACGTCGGCATTACGACGAAGTTCATGATGAGTTGGAAACCCTGCATATCGTTTAAGACCGAAGCGATAGCGGTGCCGAGCGCGGTGAACAAAAGGGCGATGAGGAGCATGAAAAACAAAGCGAATATGGCCGCTCCGATACTCGGTATCGAAAAACCGAAGAAAAAAGAAATGATGAGCACGAGGATGCCCTGGAACACCGCCACCGTGGCGCCGCCCAAAGTCCGGCCGATCATAATGTCAAAACGGGAGACTGGTGCGACAAGGACTTCTTTAAGGAACCCGAATTGCCGGTCCCAAATGATTTCGATGCCGGAAAATATCGACGTAAAAAGGATGCCCATGGCGACGATGCCGGGAGCCAAAAACTCGATATAATTTCCGCCGCCCGCCTTCTGGTAGATGGGGCCGAGCCCGAAACCGAGCGCCACCAAGAAAAGGATGGGTTGCGCTAGGGACCCGATAATGCGCGACTTCGAGCGGAAGTAGCGTTTGAGCTGGCGAAGCCAGAGGATGTAGATTGCGTTGGTGTTGAACATGGTGTCAAAATTATTATCTCCGCCACTATCTTCTCCGGCCCCACATCCGCGCATGGGAGCGAAGCTGGTCGACCGATGATGCCGACTCGTCGCGGATCTCCCTGCCGGTAAGCTTGAGAAATGCGTCTTCAAGCGTCAGACTGCCCGTTTTCGCTTTAAGGTCCCCCGCGGTTCCCTCGGCAATGATCGTACCGTGGTCGATGATGGCGATGCGCTCGGCATTGCGCTCCGCTTCTTCCATATAATGGGTCGTGAAGAACACAGTGATCCCCTCTTTCTTGTTGAGGTCTTTCAGATATTCCCACATGTGATTGCGGGTCTGCGGGTCGAGACCGAGCGTCGGTTCATCGAGGAAGAATATCTTCGGGTGATGGATGAGACCGCGCGCGATCTCCAAACGGCGGCGCATACCGCCGGAAAACGTTTTGACGAGATCGCCGCGCCTGTCCCACAACTCGACGAACTTCAAGAGCTCCTCGATGCGCCGGTTGCGCAACTCTTTCGGCACGCCGTAGATCACGCCGTGGAACTGCATGTTTTCATACGCAGTCAGTTCGTCATCGAGACTGGGATCCTGAAAAACGATGCCGAACGACCGGCGGACTTTGTCTTGTTCGCGGACCGGATTAAAGCCGTTCACTGAGATTTCTCCATCGGTAGGCGCAAGGAGCGTTGTGAGCATTTTTATCGTCGTCGTTTTGCCCGCGCCATTCGGCCCCAGAAACGCGAACGTCTCCCCCGCTTTCACCCCGAAGGTGATACCTTTCACGGCTTCGAAATCGCCGTATTTCTTCACTAATTTTTTTACGGTAATGATATCTGACATCAGTCTCCCTATTATAGCAAATGGCGGCCCCTCATTGGCAATACCAGAACCCATTATCGAGAGACGGGGTGATGTTGTAGTAGGCGGCTGATGAACAGTTCGAATGGATGGAGAAGTACGGACCGTACTGGTTTATCCCCGATTTCTGCGCCTGGCTGATCGCGAGATACGTCGAAAGTATGTAACCCGTGCCGACGCCGTTATTGAGGACCGCCGAATAGTAGTATTCACCGCAGTTTCCGCACATCGCCCCTTCACCGCTGCCATTCGCGGGATCAAGCGGCAATGCCGGCAAATACGGCGCAAGGTAGGTTTGCAGTGATGACCAATTGGAGCCGCGGGAATCGGCGGCTATCGGCGGATAGTTGCCGCCATTGTCAGCCGCGTACTCTTCAAGAATGAGATAGAGCTGGTGCAGATCAGAAAACCGCCTCGCATCGTGCGCCTTAAGCCGCGCGGAGGTGAGATTCGAAAGGACCACCGACGACAACAGGGAAATTATGGAAATGACCACCAAAAGCTCGATGAGCGTAAAACCTGAAATTCCGCTCCTTATTTTCTTCGGCATACGCATTCATGGTAACAAAAAGCGCGAGCAGTTCAAAGACAAAAAAGCGGCTCCTGCGAACCGCTTGAGACAGACTCCTCGTTACGTGCCGCGAACTTCCTCGACCACGTCCCCGACGTGGATGCAACCGCACGCATGGTGATTGCAATTACGTCCGAAGTGGATCTTGTGTGCCTTATCACCCTTGACGCCAAGGTCGCTGCCTCGGCGATAGGTGGCAAGCATCGCCTGGACCGCAGTGCCCCGCGCGGCGGTGGTCTGGTCCGTATCGATGATCGGACATCGATCGCAGAGGGTCATCCCCTCGAAGAGTATCGCGCCGACCTTGATGAAGCGGAATGAATCTTCCCAGTGGGCGAACGCCCCTCTGAAAAGCAGATTCGCCCGGAAACGGTCATGCGGCACGCTGGGCGCACCGGCTTCGATCAATTTCTGGTTCAAAAGGGTCAGCGATTCCTCCGAATAGACCATGAACGGGAACGCGTCGTGAAAACCAATGAGCGCGCCGCGGTCCTTGGTCCGCCGTTCGCATGTTTCGCTCATGCGCATCAACCGATACCAGCCCGGCCGTTCGCGAGAGATGAACTCTGAAAACCACACCGCGGCTTCTTTCCCTTGGTCGACGGCCGCAAGGTCTCCGTCGCGCCACACCGAAACGGATTGCTCCGTCCCCGCATGGCCGCCTGCGGGCACCACAAGTGCGCTCATGCCGGGGGCGGTGATCACAAGATCGTCTCCTGCGAGGCGAGCGCTGATCTGGCACAGACTGCGAACCTCGACACCGAGGCCAAGCGGAGTGAGCGCGGCAACAGCCAGACGCTCGACAGATCGCAGTGGCGCCGGCAACGAGCCTCGGCGCTGGGCGACGAACATGTTATGTTCATCGACAATGAGCCATTGGCGGTCGTAGCGGATCCCTTTGCCGGTAATATGAACGGCGGTCCGGGAGTCGGTGACCCAGGTGAATTTGGTCGACTTGATCGGCGCATAACCGATCGCGGATATTCGGATGGTCATTTAGTATTCCTTTCGAAGATCGTTTCATAGAGACTTCCGTCGGCTATTCTACACAAAAGGAATGCGGCTGCAATTCAGCGACGTCGTTTTTCCCGCGCACGGACCGCCGCCTCGCCAAGGCCGAAATAATGGGCGACCTCGTGCCACACCGTGTCATACACCAATTTCTTGATCTGCGAAGGGTCATCAGCCGCTGATTCGATCGGGCGCTGATAAATAGTTATCGTGTCCGGCATGGTCGGCCCCACGCCGTACGCCGTCCCGCGCTCGGTAAGAGGGATGCCGTGATAGTACCCGAGGAGCGTGGTGCCCGCCCCGAGATGTTCGCGTGCGCGCACCCCGGGCGACGGAGCGTCCTCGACAAGGAAGACCACATTCTTCAACTTTGAGCGGAATTTTTGCGGGATCGCGAAGATCGCTTCTTCGACCAGCTTCTCGAACGCTTCGCGGTCCATTTAAAAAACGTATTGACCGTTCTTATAAATCACCTTTGTTTTCCCGCCGCGAAGGTGCGCGGTAATGGTGCGCGGCGCAGTGGAAATGATGTCGGTGTGGACCGGCGAATCGTTGAAACCGAGCTTCGCCCAGCCTGTCTTTTTCATGGCCGCCGGGTTTCCCGCAAAACAATCGTGATACGAATTGCCGAGCGCGAGGTGCGTATTGCCATGCGGCCCGCCAATGTTCTCGTCAAAAAGGGTTTCGGCCATGAACTTGGTGATGCGCGAAAAACGGCGGTCGGTCATCGAAAATTCGCCTATCTTGTCTGCATTCTTCGACGCTATCATTTCCCGCAGGACCGGATAATTCTTTTTGGCGCTCGCTTTGACCACCCGGCCTTCTTCGAACTCCAAGCGGATACCGGTAATGATGTTGCCGTACCGATACAGAGGCTGATCAAAGCGGATCCAGCCCTTGGTCCCGCGCCAGTCCGGCGAGGTGAAAAGTTCGAAGCTGGGAATATTGCGGCCGCTGCCGCCCGCCCATTGCCGGCGGGCGCCCATCGATATCCACAGGTCGGCATCGGGCCCTTCGACATGCAATTTCTCTATCGGCATCTTGTTCAAGCGCCGGCGATATGATTCCAGTTTTTTATATACGTCTCTCCATTGGGCGATGGGGTCTTTTTCGTCGAGAAAACAAGCCTTGATGATCTGCCGCCAATACTCTTCGAGCGACAAGCCTGCCTCTCGGGCCATCGCCGTTGTGCCGTAGAGCGCCAAGGTCCACGTATACTTTCCGCTGTTTTCTTTGTCCCGCCGCCAATCCATGAACGGTTTCAGGGCTGCCCCGCGCCGCATGAGTTTTACCGGCGGTATCCCTTCGAGCGCTCGCATGTCCGTATCACTTAAAATAAAGATCGAGTGGTCGGACTGCGCGACCAAACCCCGCAGATATTTTTCCGGAAAGAATTCGAGCTGATCGTTGTTCGCGTAAAGATAAAACTCGCGGTGCAGCGGCAGGCGGTCGTCCTGGTCAGGGCGGAAATCAGCAATAACGTGGCCGCCCGCCTTGATGATGGCAACATAGAGCGCGCGGAAAAGCGGCGCGGCGGCGGCGTGAGCGATAAGATGGACCACCTCATTCTTCTTGATACCTCTCCCGCCGCCGAGAGCGAAATTCACCAGCACGGCGGCGTACTTCTCGAGGATACTATTTGAAGGCACATACTCGTCTTTTTTTCTCATAGCACAGTAATACCAAAAAATATGCCGGTGCGCCAGAGTGAACCGCCCCGATAGGCAGTTGAAACAAAGCCACCCGAAACGAGTGGCTTTGAGAGAGGCTAGCGCGGCGTCACTGACGCGGCCGCCGATGCGACCAACGCTCCTGCGGTCGTAAAGAGCGAAACGAGGAAATTTTCGAAACTTCCCCAAATCCTCGGTACGAAATTCTGGAGGACCAGAATGAGGAGCGCGAGCCCGATGATCCTTCGTATTCGCATACGATATCGAATTAAGAGGGTCGATACGCCTCGACCGGGCGCGTGTCACGCTCGCGCGTGCCCCTCTCTCCTTTCAGCGCCCACCCATTCGCTAAAGACTCGGGTGCCGAAAAAAGAAGGGGCTTTCTCTAGCCTTTAAAACAATCAGCCCATGCGAAATGTTTCAACCGCGCGAAAGATATCAAAGTCTCTTGAATTCTTCGAGAGCTTCCGGCAAGGCGGTGTATCCCGAATCTTCGGTAATGTGACCTGCCCCATGGAGAACGACGATCTTCGCTCCCAATTCGCCGAATCGTTTTTTGTTCTCTTCAAAAAATCCGTACGAATCGTTGTCGGAGATGATAAGGACCGATCGCGGCAGGACCGCTTTGACCTTTTCGAGGTCTAAGGGGGTCGTCATCCAGGGTTCCGCGGTCCTTTTCACGTCGTCATCTTCGAGATTCGCCAACCGGAACCACCCGGCGACAAAGATCGCCCCGCCGACCGGCGTGTCGACCGTCTCCAGATAACGCAGGATCGCCTGATTGCCTATGCTGTGACCGATAAAGTAGGTTTCGGCATCCGGCCGGCCGACGATCTTTGCCAAATGATCCACCCACTTTTCTATCACCGGATTTTCCGTGTCCGGCATCGCCGGCACAAAAACATCGTATCCGAGCTTTAAAAGTTCGTTTTTTAACCACGGCCGCCAGTCGTCATGCGGGCCGCCGCTCCAGCGATGCAAAAGAAAGACTCTTTTCATATTTTTTCTATCCTTCCTTCTTCATGTCCAAACAAACCGAATTGATGCAAAAACGTTTACCGCCTTTGTCGGCCGGGCCGTCATCGAAAACGTGGCCGAGGTGGGAACCGCACCGTTTGCAGACGACCTCGGTCCGGCGCATGCCGTGAGAAATATCTTCCCGCAGCTCCACGTGCGCGAGGTTTACGGGATCGGTAAAGCTCGGCCAGCCGGTGCCGGAGTCGAATTTCGCGTCCGATGAAAAAAGCTCGTTACCGCAGGCGGCGCAGACATACATGCCCCGCTCTTTTGAGTCCAGGAACTTGCCGGTAAACGGAGTCTCGGTGCCTCGACGGCGCAATACCTCGTATTGCTCCGGCGTCAGTTTCTTTTCCCACCCACTCTCCTTCGCGGGAATATCGTGCTCCATCGGCATGATACTACCAAATCATGCTCGAAATTGACAACACACGGACCCGATCGTCGGGTCCGTTTTCTATATATGCACGGCCTTGCCAGAAACGTACGATGTCATGCTATAGTGGACCAAGAAGCGTGACCCTATGAATACCCCACAAAATGAACCTGCTCAACGACAAAAGACCAATGCCAAAAAGCGCCGGGGCTTCGTGAATCGCTCGACGCTCGCCAAACGCGTTGCCGGCACCGGTAAAATTCCCGTCGGCTGGTCGGTCGATGGCGCCCTTGCCGCCTTCAAGGCAAATACCCGCGGCGTCTTCTTGTGAGGCTTGTCAGAATGCCGGCGCGCATGGCGCGCCGGCATTTTTCATTGAAAAGTGATCAGCACTATCTCGGAA